>Ga0210406_10000292_pt1 | contig 72425 bp, 64 predicted proteins | sample IncBWC30MmetaG_FD_155454 | JGI IMG/M metagenome (GOLD analysis project Ga0210406, IMG submission 155454) | Forest soil microbial communities from Barre Woods Harvard Forest LTER site, Petersham, Massachusetts, United States - Inc-BW-C-30-M | ecosystem: Environmental > Terrestrial > Soil >...
TGGCCCATTTGTAGGTGGCTGCATCGCCGCCTGCCAGGCCTTGCGCTGATCATCAGTCAAATAGTGCAGCGTGACCTTGCCCGATTTCTTGATCTCGGCCAGCGCCTCTTCGTTCTCCTGGCGGGCGATCGAATTGGTGTAGTCGGTCGCCTCGGCCATCGCCTTCTCAAGCTGGCCGCGGATATCGGGTGGCAATCCGCTCCAGAATTTCGAATTGACGATGACCGCGTATTGCAGATGCGCATGATAGGAGACGGTGATGTCCTTCTGCACCTCGAAGAACTTCTGCGTCAGGTAATTCGAGGGCGTATTCTCGCAGCCGTCCACCACGCCGGTCTGCAGCGCCTGATAGACCTCGGAAAACGCCATGATCTGCGGGATCGAGCCGAGCGCGCGGAAATACTGGTCAGCGATCTTCGATCCCGATATGCGGAACTTGAGGCCCTCGAAATCGGCCGGCTTCATCAGCGGCCGGTTCGCGGACACCACATGGAAGCCATTGTCCCAATAAGCGAGCCCGGTGATCCCCTTGGACTCGAGCTTCTGAAACAACCACTTGCCGACGGGCCCAGCCATGGCCTTCGCATACGCCTCATCATCCTTGAACAGCCAGGGCAGATCGAGCGCCTCGAACTCCTTGACGCCCAGCGGCGCGAATTTCGCGGTGGACGGCGCCAGCATCTGGACCGATCCGAGCTGCAGCGCCTCGATCTCTTCCTTGTCCTTGTACAGCGACGAGTTCGGGTAGACCTCGATCTTGACCTTTCCGTCGGTGTACTTCTCGGCAAGTTCCTTGAACTTGAGCGCGCCCTTGCCCTTCGGCGTATCGTTGGCGACGACGTGGCTGAATTTGATGACGATCGGGGTCTGCGCGAGCGCGACAATCGGCGTCAACATCAAACCGGCCACGACCGCCGCAAGGATCGACCTACGCATCAACTCTCCTCCCATTGGGGGCGGCAGCCCGTTATTCTCCGTTATGCGGCTTCGATTGGCCGCGAGCCGCTTTCTGCATCAGTAGTGGCAGCAAGCGGCTGTCGGAACAACTAGACCTAAGCAGAACTTGCTGGACGGAATTTGAGGCCATCGGCCTTCGTATCGGCAAATTCCAACCGGCACGAGCGCGTCAGCCGCGTCTGGATGTCGCACCGCGTTGCGCGATGCAGCATCAGCTTCGGCGCCGGATCACCATGAAGAGCCGCCGGAACGGAAAAAGCGTCTGGCCCGCCGCGTTGCGCGGGTAGGCCTTTGCCACACGCTCGCCATAGGCTGCCTCGAACGCCTTCTTTTCCGGCTCATCCAGCACGTCGAGATAGCGCGTGAGCCAGGTGCCCTTGGTCCATTCCTTCACCGGGTTCTCGCCTTCCAGCACCTGGAGATATTCGGTTTCCCAGATGTCGATCGCGTCCGACCGCGGCGCAAGGAGATCGTGATAGAACGCCGGCTCGTGCACTGGCGGTGGCGTCACGAGATGCGCGACCTGGCTGCGCCAGGGTCCGTTGAGGGCGGTTTCGCCAATCAGAAGATGCGATGGCGCCGTGAAATTGCGCGGCATCTGCACCGCGAGAATTCCGCCCGGCTCGACCCGTTCCATCAGCGAAGGAAACAGCACCGCATGATCGGGCAGCCAATGCAGCGCGGCATTGGAATAGACCAGATCGTATCCGTGCTCTGGGCGCCAGGACGCCAAGTCCTGATGCAGCCACTCGACCTCGGGCGCGGCCTTCCGTCCAGCATCGACCATCTCGCTCGACCCTTCGACGCCGACCACGCGGGCGTCCGGCCAGCGCTCCCTAAGCAATCTCGACACATTGCCGGCCCCGGCGCCGAGATCGGCCACGCGCCGCACCGGGAAATCCGGAATGCGCATCAACAGATCAACCGCGGGCCGCAACCGATGGCCCGAGAATTTCAGATATTGCTGCGGATTCCACACCATCGCCAAGTCCCCGTTGTCGTCCCCGTTGTTATCGTTGCGTCGGGCTGCTTGTATGTCCCCGCACGCGGCCGCTCAAGTGCATCGCCTGTCCCGCTTGCCGGCATCGGCCGCAAGCGGGGCGCAATACTCACCATCAGGAAATAAGTTGGACAGCATGGATCTCGAGCTCAAGTCCAAGACCGCCCTCGTCAGCGGCGCCAGCATCGGAATTGGCCGGGCGATCGCCCGATTGCTTGCGCTGGAGGGCGTGCGCGTCGTCGCGGTCGCGCGGCGCAAGGAGCTTCTCGACGAGCTGGCCAGGGATGTGCAGGCGCAAGGCGGCGCCGAGATCATTTCGATCGTGCAGGACATCATGCAGGACAATGCCGCGCAGGCGCTGGTCACCGCCGCCCTCCGAGCGGTTGGCCATATCGATATTCTCGTCAACAATGCCGGAGGCAGCCGGCCGCTGCCGATCGACGCGCCCGACAGCGCGTGGGACGAGGCGCTCACCTTGAATTTCACGCGCTATCGGCAGGTGACACAGGCGCTCCTGCCGCAGATGATCGAACGCGGCTGGGGGCGCATCATCAACATCACCGGCAAATCCGAGCCCGAGGGCCTCAACGCGGCCTTCGCCGCCAAAGCCGCGGTGCATGCCTGGGCCAAGGGACTGTCGCGCGAGGTCGGAAAGCATGGCATTACGGTCAATTGCATTCCGCCGGGACGGATCATGAGCGAGCAGATCCGCCGCAATTACCCCGAAGAGTACCGGCAGAAATTCGCCGAGGAGGAGATACCGCTGGGCTACTGGGGAGAGCCGGAGGATCTCGCCGTGCTTGCCGTCTTTCTGGCGTCGGCGCGCGCGCGATATATCACGGGCGCGGTCATCCCTGTCGACGGTGGGCTTCGCCGTTATCAGTTCTGACCGCCCTCTCCAGTGCGGTCACGCTACTCCGCAGGCGCCGCCGACATCTCGGGATGCGAGACGAAATGCTCGCTCATCCCAAGTCTGCCAAGCGCGAACAGTCCGGCCGCGACGGCGGCATAAGCCAGCGCGACGCCGGGCGTCACGCCAAGTCCGCCGCCGACGCCGACCGCCTCGCCATGCATGAAGCCGAAATAGGTCATCACCGCGCCCGCGAGGGCAAAGGCTGATGCCTTGGTGAAATCGCGCTCGATCACGAACACGCCGATCGCTCCGAGGATGAGACCGGCAAGGATCGAGCCTCCGCCCATCACTTCCAGGCCGTGATAGATCACGCCCTGCTGCGGAAGCGCGGCGATCGCGGCCGCCTTGACCGCATCGACCTTGTCGGCCGCGAGCCCGCCGACGCTCTGGGCCGCCGCCATTGTCGAAGCCAGCATCGTGTCGATCTGCAGCTTGGCCCAGGCGGCAAGATGCGGCGTCAGCGCCAGCACGATCGCGGGCGCATGCTTGACAGGCGTGGTCTGGAACGCCTGCGCGCCGATCAGCATGCCGATATAGAGCAGGATTGGCGAGATCGCGACGACCGGCACCAGCGCCAGCAGCACCGAAATGATGCCGAACCACGACAGCAGGACCACCATGATTCCGGTCGCGGCCGAATAGCCGATCCGGCCGCCCATCGCCTTCCATCCGGGATGGCCGATATAGACCGCGTTGATGAAGGGATTGCCCATCATGCAGCCGATCAGGCTGACGACGCCATCGGCGGTCAGCACGCGCGTGGTTGGATATTCGTCGCCTGCGGCCTCCGCGCTTTCGACATTGTCCATGGCCTCGACGAGATCGTAGATGCCGAACGGAATCGCCGTCACCAGAATGACGCCGAGAAATTCGAAGCCGGAGAAGACGTGACCGACCGCAGGAATCGGCACCGAGAAGCCGAAATTGGCGAAGGCATCACCGACGCCCTTCAGGCTCAGGCCGCCGAGCCCGAGCCCGAAAATGTTCGAGCCCCAGGCGATGATCATGCCGGCCGCAATCGCGATCAGCCCCGCCGGGATACCGCGCGGATATTTCACGCCACCGAACCAGCTCACGAGAATGATGGCGAAGCAGATCAGGCCGATCTGCGGCGTCATATACATCTCAAGCGCCGGGCGCATCGAGATGAAGGTGATGGAGACGCCGGCCAGCGTGCCGAGCAGCGCCGCGCGCGGCGTGATTTTGCGGATGTACGGCGCGATGAATCCGCCGATCATCAGGATGAAGCTCTGGAAGAACACCCAGACAAGCCCGGCCGACCAGCCCTTCATGGGATCGCCGGTCTTGAGCGTGATCGGCAGCATGATCACGAAGGTGACGATGAACATGTGCGGCACGCTGACCCCCGACGGCAGCGCGCAGACATCGGTGCGGCCGGTCCGCTGCGCCAACCGATAGGCCAGGAACGCGTAATAGAACGTCGAGAGACACATCATCAGGCCGAGCGCCGGCAGGATGCGGCCGAACACGAGGCTGTCCGGCATCTTCAGCACGAAGCGCAGCAGGCCGGTCAGCACCAGCATGTTGACCAGGATGTTGGTGCCGAATCCGAAAAACGCGTTCCAGTCGCCAGGCGTCCACAACACCGGTTTGAAATCCGCTTTGCCGGCCGCAGCCGTTCCGCTCGTGCTCATCGTGATGCTCCCGCTGCCAGATTGTTCGACGTCTCCGCCTGCATAGCCTTGAGGATCGCGGCCGAGTCCGCGACCCAGCCGAAGATGCCTCCCTGGGCCTTGATCATCTTCAGGCCCATCTCATGGAATTCGGGAAAGTAGGACGCGCAGCCGTCCGAGATCACAACGCAGCGATAGCCGCGGTCGTTGGCCTCGCGCACGGTGGTATTGACGCAGACTTCGGTGGTCACGCCGCAGACCAGAAGGTTCTCGATGCCGTATTTTTGCAGCACGTCGCTCAGCTCGGTCGCGTAGAACGCGCCCTTGCCGGGCTTGTCGATGACGATCTCGCTGTCGAGCGGATAGAGTTCGGGGATGATGTCGTGGCCCGCCTCGCCGCGGATCAGGATGCGTCCCATCGGGCCGGGGTCGCCGATGCGAAGGCTGGGCGCACCGCGTTCGATCTTGGCAGGCGGAGCGTCCGAGAGATCTGGCAAATGGCCCTCGCGCGTGTGGATGACCAGCATCCCCATGTCGCGCGCGGCAGTCAGAACCGCAGAAATCGGCATGACGGCACGCGCAAGCTGCGAGACATCGTTGCCGAGGGTCTCTCCGAAGCCGCCGGGCTCCATGAAGTCGCGCTGCATGTCGATGATGACAAGCGCAGTGGCCGACCAATCGAGCCCTATGGGCTCGGGCTCGGCGACGATCGTGCCGCCAGATGATGGCCTTGAGTTCGCAACCATGCGCGCCCCCCGGGCGAGAGAACTCTTTGCCTCATTCAAGCAAGCGCTGTGCCATTGTGTACAATTACCGCCGGTCGCGCGGCGATGCGGAATCTTCCGTGTTTCCAGTGCCTTCCTGCTCTGACTGAGATCTGCTTATTCGCTGCGCGGACGATCTCGCGCGCACATCTGCTTATTCGCTGGGCGCGAATTGCATGCAGGGTCGATCGGCTCGCCGCGCAAATGAGCGTCGCGGAGCGCACGCCTTCAGGAGCAAGACCCACCTTCGCGTTAGCGCAATCAACGCGCGCTTCGACGACGATGTCGTCCTTCGACTCACTTCAAACGGCGCGTCGAGCGCCTGTGTGGCTCCCTCCCAGGCCTCATCAATGGCGCGACTGAACGCGCTCAAACCCATGAGATTCCTTCACAACGGCCATGTCCGGTCGATTGCGCAGGTCAGCGATATTGACATTGACGGTGCATGCTTTTCACTGAACGACCGCATTGGCCCGCCGGGGCACCACCCTGCGCAGCGCCCAAGAAGGCTTGACGGAGTACGAGATGACGCTGCTGCAGGTCGGGCTGGACGACAAATACCGCTTCGAGGCCAAGCGAATTTACCTCTCCGGCGTGCAGGCGCTGGCACGGTTGCCGATGTTGCAGCGCGAACGCGATCGCACCGCCGGCCTCAACACCGCGGGCTTCATCTCCGGCTACCGCGGCTCGCCGCTTGGCATGTACGACCACACGCTGTGGCGTGCCAAATCCTTCCTGCAAGCGCATGATATCGCTTTCGTTCCCGGGCTGAACGAAGACCTTGCCGCAACTGCCGTCTGGGGCAGCCAGCAGGTCGGGCTGTTTCCCGGCGCCAAGGTCGATGGCGTGTTCGGCATCTGGTACGGCAAAGGACCGGGCGTGGACCGTTCGGTCGATGTCCTGAAGCACGCCAACTCGGCCGGCTCGTCGCGACATGGCGGCGTGCTGGCGCTCGCCGGCGACGATCACGGCTGCCAGTCCTCCACGCTCCCGCATCAGAGCGAGCAGGTGTTCGCCGCGGCCCTTATCCCGATCATCAATCCCGCAACGTTGCAGGACTATCTCGACCTCGGCCTCTATGGCTTTGCACTGTCGCGCTACTCCGGATGCTGGGTCGGCTTCAAGGCGATCGGCGAGACGGTGGAGAGCTCCGCATCCGTCTACAGCGATCCCTCGCGCGTCGAGATCGTGCTGCCGACCGATTTCGAGATGCCGCCAGGCGGCTTGAACATCCGCTGGCCCGATCCGCCGCTGGAGCAGGAGAAACGGCTGTTCGGACCGAAAATGGCGGCGGTCGGCGCCTTCGTGCGCGCCAACCGGCTCGATCGCATCGAGCTCGACGGCAAGCCGGCACGGCTCGGCATCATGGCGACCGGCAAGGCCTATCTCGATCTGCGGCAAGCGCTCGCCGATCTCGGCATTTCCGATCACGATGCCGAAGCGCTCGGCTTGCGCATCTATAAGGTCGCGCTGACCTGGCCGCTGGAGGAGCACGGCGCCAGGCGCTTTGCCGAAGGCCTCCAGGACGTGCTGGTGGTCGAGGAGAAGCGCGGCTTCATCGAAGATCAGTTGAAGCGCATTCTTTATAATGTCGATGCCTGGAAGCGTCCCTCGGTGGTCGGCAAGCTCGACGAGACCGGCGCACCGCTGCTGCCGAGCGAGGGCGAACTGACGCCGACCATCGTCGCCTCTGCGCTCGTGGCGCGCCTGCGCAGGCTCGGCCACCAGAGTCCGGCGCTCGAACAAAGGCTGGCGCGGCTGGAGGCGTTCGAGCGTCCGGCCGAGGGTCATGCACCGATCTCCCTGCAGCGCACGCCCTATTTCTGCTCCGGCTGTCCGCACAACACCTCGACCAAGCTGCCCGAGGGCAGCCGTGCGATGGCCGGCATCGGCTGTCACGGCATGGCGCTCTATGTTCCGGCCCGGCGCACCGCGACCATCACGCATATGGGCGGCGAAGGTGCCAACTGGATCGGACAGGCGCCTTTCACCAGCGAGCAGCACATCTTCCAGAATCTCGGTGACGGCACCTACACCCATTCCGGCCTGCTGGCGCTGCGGGCCGCGGCCGCCTCCGGCGTCAACATCACCTACAAGATCCTTTATAACGATGCTGTCGCCATGACCGGTGGGCAACCGGCGGAAGGCAGCTTCACCGTGGCGCAGATCGCGCAGCAGGTTTGGGCCGAAGGCACCAAGCGGCTCGCGGTCGTCTCCGACGATCCCGGCAAATATCCCCGCAATTACTTTCCGCCCGGCGTCACCGTGCATCATCGCCGCGAGATGGATCAGGTGCAGCGCGAGCTGCGCGACACCAAAGGCCTGACCGCGCTGATCTATGACCAGACCTGCGCCGCGGAAAAGCGCCGCCGCCGCAAGCGCGGGCTCAATCCCGATCCGCCCAAGCGCGTCTTCATCAATGATCTCGTCTGCGAAGGCTGCGGCGACTGCTCGCAGACTTCGAACTGCGTCTCGGTGCAGCCACTCGACACCGAGTTCGGCCGCAAGCGCCAGATCGACCAGTCGAACTGCAATAAGGACTATTCCTGCGTCGAAGGCTTCTGTCCGAGCTTTGTCACCGTCCATGGCGGCAAGCTCAAGAAGATCGAGAGTTCGGCCGTCGATTCCGGCCAGTTGTTCGCCGACCTGCCGCTGCCCGCTGCTCCCAGCCTGGACGCGCCCTACAACATCCTGGTCACCGGCATCGGCGGCACCGGCGTCATCACCATCGGCGCGCTGCTCGGCATGGCCGCGCATCTCGACGGCCGCGGCTGCTCGGCGCTCGATTTTACGGGCCTTGCGCAGAAGAACGGCGCGGTCATGAGCCATGTGCGGATCGCCGCCCGGCCGGAAGATATCGCGAGCGTCCGCATCACCTCGGGCGGTGCCGACCTTGTTCTCGGCTGCGACATCGTGGTGTCGGCCAGCGAGACCGCGCTGAACCGCGTCGATCGCGGCCTGACCAGAGCCTTCGTCAATGCCGATCTGCAGCCGACCGCCAGCTTCGTGCAAAACCCCGATATCGACTTCGAGATGGGGGCGATGCAGACGACGCTGCGCGATGCCATCGGCGAGCGCAATCTCGAGATCATCGATGCCACCGGCATCGCCGCGACCTTGATGGGCGACAGCATCGCGACCAATGCCTTCATGCTCGGATTTGCCTTCCAGAAAGCTGCGATCCCGCTGTCGCTGGAGGCGCTGCTTCGCGCGATCGAAATCAACGGTGCCGCGATCGAGATGAACAAGCAGGCCTTCACCTGGGGACGGCTGGCCGCCCACGACATCTCGCGCGTGCGCAGCGTCACGCAGTTCAAGACCCGCGCGGCGAGCCAGATCAGGACGCTCGACGAGATCATTGCCCATCGCGCCAAATTCCTGACCGGCTATCAGGACCAAGCCTACGCCGATCGCTATCTCGCCACGGTCGAGAAGGTGCGCAAGGCCGAAGCCGCGGCATCACCCTCCTCCAGCGAGCTCACCGAGGCGGTCGCGAAAAACCTGTTCAAGCTGATGGCCTACAAGGACGAGTATGAGGTCGCGCGGCTCTATGCCGACGGCAGCTTTGCCAAGAAGCTGTCGGAGAAATTCGACGGCGACTTCCACCTCAAATTCTATCTCGCCCCGCCGATCTTCGCCCGCCGCGACAAAGCGACGGGGCACCTGCAGAAGACGGCGTTCGGCGGCTGGATGATCCACGCCTTCCGTCTGCTGGCACGGCTCAAATTCCTGCGCGGCACGCCCTATGATCCGTTTGGTCGAACCGCGGAGCGCAAGGCCGAGCGCGAGCTGATCGAGGACTATCTGGCCACGATCGAGCAGCGCATGGCGACGCTGAAAGCCCAACAAATTCCGCTTCTCGCGCGGCTTGCCCAGATTCCAGAAATGATCCGGGGTTACGGTCACATCAAGGAAGAGAACATCAAGAAGGCGCGCGCCGAGCAGGCCCGCCTTGAAGCAGAGCTCGATAACAACCGCTTTGCGGCGGCAGCCGAATAAGTTGTTTTCACCCATAATCGATTTGCGGCTCCCATCCTCATCTCGCCCCGCTTGCGGTACGAGATGATCGGACTTGCGGATTCGTTGCGCGTCAATTCGCGTTCGATTTCGAAGATCAAGGACGACGTGTTTCCGCCTTCCCGCAGCGCCTTTCGCCCGGGTTTCGCATTTTGCTTGCCCCTCTTCGAACTAGAGGGCGCAGGGAAGACCGGGTGCCCGCATGCACCCGTGGGCCTCCGCGCAAGAAACTTGCGCAAAAGGCGCGAAGTCCACAGGTGAGCGCGGCATCACGCCGGCCTTCCCTGCGCGGTGGTTTACGGCTTACTTCGCGCTCTCCCCGGTGAACCAGCTTGATTGCCACCGTCGTTCGCATCATTTCGAGCGAAACTTGACGCCTGCATGGGCGCGCCAGGACCACACGACTTCGCCGTCCGCGAAAAACCCGCCGCTCGTCCTTCGGCGCCTTTCGCGTCCACCGCATTCCGCTCCACGTTCGTGACGACGCGTACGCCCCTCCTGAAAGGAGCGGAACGACGAAAAATCTATTTCTGATTTTCCGAAATTGCAAGGCCCCCGACCTGAGACCAATTGGCACGACGGGCAATTTGCATCTGGCTGATATGCGGCAATGAATGTGTTCCGCCTCGCAGACTGGCCGGCTCAACTCGCTGACGAAAAACCGACGCACCTAAATCCGGACCAAATCAGAGATGGCGTTTAGACCCGCTCCGTTGTCGGTTACAGAGACCTTGAACTTAGAAGGGTTATTCCAATCATGAAAATGGCACCTGCCCCCGTCGGGCGCTACCGCGCCGCGGGCTTGCGCTCCACCGGATGGATGTCGATCGCGCGCAGCCGGCCGAGCCGCAGCACGTCCATCGCCAGCGGCCGGCCGATGCGGTCGCGGTCCAGCACACGGATCAGATCGTCCACGCCGTTGATGTCGACGCCATCGAGCTTGATGACGACGTCGCCCGGCAAAAGCCCGGCCTGGGCTGCCGGCCCATCGGGCTCGATCTGCGCGAGCAATGCGCCCATCTTGTTGTCGATGCCGGCAACCACGGCATGGCGCCGCGGAATCGGCGCGGTCTGACCGGCCACCCCGATATAGGCGCGTCGGACATAGCCGTGGCGGATGATCTCCGACAGCACGAATTGGGCGGTGTTGCTTGCGACCGCAAAGCAGATGCCCTGCGCGCCACTGATGATCGCGGTGTTGATGCCGATCACCTCGGCCGCCGACGACACCAGCGGCCCGCCGGAATTGCCGGGATTGAGCGCGGCATCGGTCTGGATCACGTCCTCGATCGTGCGCCCGCTGACCGAGCGGATCGAGCGGCCGAGCGCCGACACGACGCCCGCAGTGACGGTCGATTCAAAGCCGAGCGGGTTGCCGATCGCCACCACGAGCTGGCCGCGGCGCAGATGCTTGGAATTGCCGAGCGAGGCATAGTGCAGGTCCCGCACGCCATTGGCGCGCAGCAATGCGAGATCGGTATCCGGATCGACGCCGAGCACGCGCGCCTCGGTAACGGCGCCTTCGGTGTCGCGCAGCCTGATCTCTTTCGACGTTCCGACGACATGGCTGTTGGTCAGCACCAGGCCGTCGGGCGAGATGACGATACCCGAGCCGAGGCCGCCGCGTTCGTGCGGGGTGCGGACCTTCGGCCCGGTTTCCACGCGCACGACGGCGGGACCGACCTTCTCGGTCACGGCGATCACGGCATCGGAATAAGCGTCGAGCAGCGCCTGGTCATTGGCGGGGCCGTGCGCAGCGGGCCGCGACGACGGACCGTCATCGGCGATATCTGAGGTAAAATCCAACATGACGAAATTCCTTCGTCATGTCAGATGGTAAGCAGGCCCCGCCGCCGCAAGGGCCGAAGGCGTGGGCTACGAAGCTGTGAGCGGCGCCTCGGGATAGGGAAGCTCTGGCAGCGCCGCCGCCATCGCCCCCTTGTAGTTGGTGCGCAGGCTGCGGTCGCAAATCGCATAGCCCCAATTGATGGTCTGTCTCGAAACGGTCTCGCCGAGGTCGCCGAGGCGAATGCTGGTGCGGGCGAGCTTGTGGGTCAGATTGGGATCGCAGGGCACGGCATCCGGAGGATTGGCGCGTCGCGGATCAGTGTCGATGCCCCAATAGGCGCCCATGCGAGCATCGCCGGTGAGCTTGGTTTCGTCGCGAGCATTGTTGCCGTCGATGAAGCGCTGGATCAGATCGCGACGACGCAGCGACCGCACCTGATTGTCGTAGACATCCAGGATCCGGCGGAGTTGGCCGATCCAGTCGACATGGATATCCGCCGTCCGCTCCAAAGGCTTGCCGCCGTCGCTGACGAAATCCGTGAGATAGCGTTTGATGATCGGCTCAACGCCGTGAAAATCGTAAACGCCGCCGTCGCAAAGGACGACCCGGGAACGAAAGGCGTCGATCTCGCCAGCATCGAGGGTTGGCCCGCTTGGCCAGTTTGTGAAACTGCCTTTCGCCAATTCCAACACAAGTGGAGAGAGAACCGGCGGGAATGCAGACGACGCCGCGACGACACGAGATATGGCCATGGCAGGTTTGTCGAGCCGGCCGACGATATAATCTCCCGCATAAGGCTTGGAGAAACGCCACAGCACGCCCGTCTGCAGGTTGGTCGCGCAGAAGATGAAGCGAGGTGAATCCGGCATGTCCTGCAGCGTCTTGGTGCCGAAAAGATATTTCTCATAGCTCTTCGCCAACTGCTCCGCACCCGAGGTCCACGTCAGCAGGCCCGTCAGCGCGTCGACGACGTCGATCGTCTGGCGCGAGAAATTGTAGATCGGATCAACGATGACATGCTTGAAGTTTGGAAATGTGCCGTTGCCATCGGCCTGTCCGAGCTTGTCCCATGACAGCGCGAGGTGACCGTTCACGATCGATCCGGCGGAAACGCTTGATATGCGTTGCGCCCGCGCCAAAAGACCAAGCTCGTTCATGCGCGCGAGCGCGCCGGCATGAAACAGCATCGCCCGAAACCCGCCCCCCGACAGCGCGATGCCAATGCCCGCTTCGAGCTTGCCTCCGTCCCACTGGAACGCAGCGGCATCCTGAACGACGTTAGCGGAGTTCAGATTCACCCCATCGACCATGTCTAATCCCCTGAAAAATGCATTTTCAGAGTGCCATCGGCATGCAACAACTGATTGATAGCTGATTGAAAAAAACCGTGAACGAAATTCGGCCGAGATGAAATTCCTGAGATGATTGCGGCAACGAGCCTTCGTCAGACCAATCTGAAAAAGTCAGTAGCCGATCGAATGCAATCGCCTATGTCGTCTTGCGCCACATCGAGGGACGCGCCTTCACGGGATCGAGCAACGACCAATCGCCCTGCTCCAGCGCGTAACCTCTGGGAAATGGCGGCCTCAACTCAAGGCCCAGCGAGCGCAGAACGCGATCGTCGCGATAATAGCACTGCAGCACGACACGTACGAGCGTTGCCGCGGCGCCGCCGCCCGTCGTTCGAAATTCCTTGGCAACCGCCTCGCGCCGCACGGCGCCGGTTTCGGCGAGAGGCCGTCCAGCGAGCCGCGCGAGATGATCGAGCGCTTCGGCAACCAGCGCCGCGTCGCGGCCAAGCGTTGCGATGATATCGGCCTGAATGGCGGCGTCGTCCGCGCCAGGCACATCATATTGGCTGCTTGCCGGAATCATCATGGCGGCGATGACGGCCAGATCGTCGCGTTGCCGGCTTGAGAGATGATTTTCCGCGGACATGACCTGTCTCAATCAAAGAGATCGGCAAGGCGTTGCTTCATCTGGTCAGCGATGTACAGCGCGATGGCCTGGATGGTGGAGGTCGGGTTCACCCCGCCCGAGGTGACGAAGACGCTGCCGTCGACGATGAACAGGTTTTTCACGTCGTGCGACCTGCCCCATCCGTTGACCACGGAGCGCTCGGGGTCGCTGCCCATCCGCGCGGTGCCGAGCAGGTGCCAACCGCCATAGGGGATCGGGCTGTTGACGCAGACGTCGGTCGCGCCGGCGGCTGCGAGGATCTCCTTGCCGCGTGCAATACCATGCTCCAGCATCTTCGCGCTGTTCTCGCCGATCGTGTAATCGACGCGCGGCGCCGGTATGCCGTGGCTGTCCTTCAACACCGGATCGAGCGTGACGCAGTTGTGCTCTTCCGGCAGGTCCTCGCAGATCGCCGACGCCGTCAGGCGGTGGCCGTTGAGCTTGCGGAAGACGCGGTGGTGATCGTCGCCCCAGGGCAGGATGCCCTTGCCTTCGCTCATGACCGCTTCCATGACCGGGCCGACGCCGCGGCCGAACTGGATGGCATAGCCGCGCACAAAACCGCGCGAGCGATCGGTCTCGTAAAATTCCTTGCTCCATAGACAGGTCGGCGGCGCGCGGTTGCTGTCGGTCGGCTCCTCGACATAGCCGTAGACCTGTGCATAGGGGTGGAACATCAAATTCCTGCCGACCAGCCCCGACGAATTGGCGAGCCCGTTCGGGAAGCGGCCGGAAGCCGAGTTCAACAAGAGCCGTGGCGTGCCGATGCCGTTGCAGGCGATGATCACGACTTCTGCCGGCTGGAATTGCTCGACGCCGCCCCGGTCGTAGTAGACGACGCCCGAGGCCATGCCGTGTTCGTTGGTCGTGATCTCGCGCACCCGGCAATGCGTGCGCAGCTCGACGCCGGCGCGCAGTGCCACCGGCCAGTAGGTGATGTCGGTGCTCGCTTTCGCACCTTGCGCGCATCCCGGCGTGCAATGGCCGAGGTTGATGCAGCGCGCCCGCCCCTCATAGTCGATGGTTGCGACCGTCGTGTCCGACGGCCACCAGTGCCAGCCGAGCCTGTTCATGGCCTTTCCCAACAGCGCGCCGGAGCGGCCGAGCGGCAGCGGCGGCATGGGCGGCTCGGTCGGCGGAAAGGCGGGATCGCCGGCAAGGCCGGAGACACCCATCATCCGGTCGTTCTCGGCAAAGAACGGCGCAAGCGTGTCATAACCGATCGGCCAGTCATCGGCGACGCCGTCCAGCGTCTTCACGCGGAAGTCGGACGGATGCAGGCGCGGGAAATGCGCCGTGTACATGATGGTCGAGCCGCCGACACCGTTGAAGTTGACGACCTTGATCGGCGAGTTGTCGTCGTTGATCGGATAATCCTCGGGCCGCGCCCGGATGTTGGGACTCGGCGAGTAATCGCCATAGAAGCGCGCCTCCCAATCCCGCCCAGTGCTTGGATATTCGGCTGGATTCGCCCAGCCGCCCTGCTCCAGGCAGAGGATGTGCATCCTGGTCTCGGCGAGCGACCACGCGACCGCCGCGCCGGAGGCGCCGGCGCCGATGATCAGGACATCAACGGGATCGTTCATTTCCCTTCCTTCCGTCATTCCGGGCCTGGTCCTGGCGGACCATCCCGGAATGACGATCGAGACTTTAGTTCATGATCCGCACCGGCAGCGCGCGAATGCCGCGGATGAAATTCGAATAGAGCCGCTGCGGCGGGCCCATGATCTCGAAACGAAGATCCCGTTGCAAAATTTCCTCCCAGAGAATGCGCAATTGCTGCTCGGCGAGCCGGTCGCCGACGCAGCGGTGGATGCCGGCGCCAAAGGACAAATGCTGCCGCGGCTTCGGACGGTCAATGATGAAGTGATCAGCGCGCTCGATCTTGTCCTCGTCGCGATTGCCGGAGATGTACCACATCACGACCTTGTCACCTTTGCTGATCCTGCGGCCGGCCAGCTCGATATCGTTCCGCGCGGTACGGCGCATGTGCAGCACCGGCGTCTGGTAGCGGATGATCTCCGAGACGAGGCTCGGTATCAGGTCGCGCCGGCTGCGCACCAGTTCAAGCTGCTCCGGATTTTCGACCAAAGCCATCAATCCGCCGCTCATCGAATTGCGCGTGGTATCATTGCCGCCGACGATCAACAGGCCCAGCGTGCCGATGAATTCGGGCGGCGGCATGTTGCGCGTCGCCTCGGAATGCGTGAGCATCGAAATCAGGTCGAAGGTCGGTGGCGCCTCCGCGCGGGCGTCCCACAATTTGCGAAAATAGCCGGCCATCTTCTGCAGTTCGGCAAGACGCTCGTCCTCCGAATGCACCACCGCATCGGGCGAATCGACATTGGCAATCGCCACGTCCGACCACCAGGTCAGCTTCTGGCGGTCTTCCCAGGGGAAATCGAACAGCGTCGCCAGCATCATGTTGGTCAGCTCGATCGAGACGCGCTCGACCCAGTCGAATGTCTCGTTGCGCGGCAGCGCGTCGAGAACGTCAGATGTGCGTTTGCGGATCAGGGGTTCGAGATTGACGAGATTCGAAGGCGCCACGATCGGCGCGACCGTCCGGCGCTGCGCGGTATGGCGCGGCGGGTCCATCCGGATGAAACTGACGCGCTCCTGCCCCTTCGGCTGATCGGCAATCTGAATGCCGCCGAGCTCCGAACTCGACGAATAATTTTCGTGGTCGAGTTCGACCGCGAAAATATCGTCATAGCGCGTCACGGACCAATAGGGCCCGAACGGCGAGGCTTCGCAGTAATGCACGGGGTCCTCGCGGCGCAATCTGGCGAACAGTGGCCGCCAAATGTCATCCTGATACAGCCGGGGATCGCTGACATCGATTGACGACGTCGCAGCGTGCAGCGCTTGGGCCATCGTTTCGCTCCCGCCTTCGCCTCGTGCCGTGCGATGGGCAGACCAACGATAGGATCAGATCGGGGCATGAGTCAAAGGTTGACAATGCAATCAACTCCAGCGTGGACGATGAGCCCACGCCTATCGCAGCGCTAGATCGACGGCGCATGCGCCCGCCGGGTGCCATGCGCTGGTCCAACGCGCAGATGCGACGGCAAGCCGCGATCCCGAATTTCCGGCAGCCTGGCGACGCCCGCCAGATATGCTAGTAGATCAAGATCGACAGTTCAGGCGTATCGTGAGACTTCATGCGGATACTCAATCTTGTTTTAGCAGTCTGGTCGTTGGTTGCGCTCGCACTCATCCTTGCCGGACGCCCCGCCTCGGCGGCAGGCCCCATCGTCCGGGACGGCGACAACATTCAGGTCGGTGACATTACCTTTAAGCTCGACGGCGTCGATGCGCCGGAAGTCGATCAGGTCTGCATCGACGACCACGCCGATCCCTGGACTTGCGGCATCGAGGCGCGCGATCAACTGACCAAGCTGATCAAAGGGCGCAACATTCGTTGCGATGATCTGGGACCCGACAAGATCAACAAGAAAAGGCACGTTGGTGTTTGCACCGCCGAGGGTGACACGCAGCCACTGAACCAGCAATTGGTCAGCGCTGGACTTGCCGTGAGCGGCGAGTCCATCAAAGGCTATTACAAAGACGATGAGGCGGTCGCGAAGGAAGACCGCAAGGGCCTCTGGAAGGGCTGCTTTGTCGCGCCCCGGGAGTATCGTCTCGGCAAGAAGGACGGGGCTCTGCTGGGCAGTTCCTGCAGGGCCGATCGGGACCGCGAAATTCGCGCGGCACTGTTTCCCGATGACCTCACCATGCCTCCCAATTGCAGCATCAAGGGCAAATTCGCGGTGCGCGCGCGTGTGGCCGGCAATCTCGGCATCTATCACTTACGAGGATGCCCGAGCTACGCTGCCATGACCAAGCCCGACCGCTGGTTCTGCTCCGAGGATGACGCGCTGGCCTCGGGCTTTCGAAAGGCCTTCAATTGCCGGCCGCCGAGCAAGGGCAAGCAATAGCCGGAGCGCGATGGCGATTCCACTCAATCCGACCGCGCTCTAGAACTTGTAGTCCCAGCCGATCCACCCGCAGAGCCCGCGTCCCATCACGTCCTCCAGATCCTCTCCCCCAAGCCAGGGCAATTCCTCGGTGAAGAACGTGACGCATTGGCGGTAGCTGCAGGGCATTCGGGTGATGTCGGTGCCCCAAAAGAAGCGTTTCGGCCCGAACGCATCAAAGATGCGATGCAGCCCGTCCTGTATGTTGCGGAACGGGTAGCCTTGCGTCGAATAATGCGGCGCGCCGGTCGCTTTCACCGCCACATTGGGCAGCTTCGCAAGCCGCACAAGCTTGTCGAGATGGATGAACGCCTCCGCATCCTGCCCATGCCGGTTCAGTCCGCAATGGTCGACCATCATCTTCAGATTTGGATGGTGCTCGGCGATGTCGCGGAATTTATCGAGGAACAGGCCGCCCATCATGGCGACAGGCAATCCTTCCTCTTCCAGCGCGGGCCACAAAGCGTCGAGCGAGCCATCGTAGAGTCGTTTCTGATGCTCGGCGAGCAGCATCGACCAGCGCAATCCCATCATGCCGGGCTGGTCGCGCCAACCGCGGATCAGCCTGCGGTTCTCCGGATTATCGAGGACAAACTGGCCCATCACGGCGAAACGGTCCGGATATGTCCGCGCGGCGTCCACAGCCACCGCATTTGCGTCGGGGTCCCAACCCAGCGGCGGATGAATGAGGGCCGCGTCGACGCCGGCCTCGTCCATCTCGGACAGCAGTTCTTGGGCTGAAAATCGCGAAACCTTGCGGTGCAGGCCGGAGGTCGGCACCACGGTCTGCGACCAGATATGCACCTGCGCGTCGACAATCTTCATGGCGTTCCTGCCGGCCGTTTTTGGCGAGACAGATCATGGATGACCGGCAGGCGCCCGGCAACGCGCGGTCTGAGGAACGGTGTCATGTCGGCGAAACATTGGTCATGCCGGCCTGGAGTGGCTAACATGCAAGCGCCGCCGGCGTTCGCGCGGACGTTTCCACCCCTTCGAAGCCTGAACTGGATCTCTGCTATGCTGGACGTCTCCAAACAAGCCGAAAAGTCCCATGCCGACGGCAAGATCCTGCAAACCATCATCGACGGTGTCGGCGTCATCACCTTCAATAATCCGGAAAAGCACAACGCGATGTCGCTGGAGATGTGGGAGGGGCTTGGCAACGCGCTGATCGAGTTACGCGACAATCCCGATGTGCGGGTCGTGATCCTGGTCGGCGCAGGCGACAAGGCCTTCGTCTCTGGAGCCGATATCAGCCAATTCGAAAAGACCCGCCACAACGCCGAAGCATCCGAGGAATATTCCAGGCGCAGCGCCGCCCAGCGCGCGCTGCTCGCGGACTACCCCAAGCCGACGATCGCCTGCATCCGCGGCTTTTGCCTCGGCGGCGGCATGCAGGTCGCGATGCTGGCCGACATCCGCCTCGCTTCCGATAACAGCCAGTTCGGCATTCCCGCCGCCAGGCTCGGCATCGCCTATGGCTATGACGGGTTGCGGAACCTTGTCTCCCTCGTCGGCCCGTCCTGGGCGCGGCTGATCATGTATACGGGAACGCGGATCGATTCCGCGGAAGCCTTGCGGATCGGTCTGGTCGACCGGGTCCTCCCTGACGCCGGATTGTGGGACGCGACCATGGAGATCGCCCGCACCATTTCCGGCAACGCGCCGCTCGCGATCAAGGCCGCCAAGATCACCATCGCGCAGGTGCTCAAGGACCCCGACCAGCGCGACATGAATGCGATCAAGGAGATCGGCGTCGCATGCATGGACAGCGAGGATTTCCGTGAAGGCCGCCAGGCCTTCATGGAAAAGCGCAAGCCGAAATTCACCGGGCGCTGATGGCTTGGCGCGACGCTGCCAGCCGGTATTCCGTCGCGCGCAAATCAGTTCAGGCGAGCTCCCTTTTCCGCGCAGATCTCATCCCCGCGCGTCACGTATTCCTGGCCTTCTCTCCCGGCCGATGCATTGCTATCCTACGCCCAAAAGGGAAGAAACGATGCTGGGACCCGAGGATGATGCCGGTCTCGCCGGCAAGGTGGCGCTGATCAGCGGTGGCGGTGCGGCGGGCGACGGCATCGGCAATGGCCGGGCGGCGGCCATCCTGCTGGCCCGCTCCGGCACCAAGGTCGTGGTGGCCGATCGCGAGTTGAAGCTCGCCGAGCGTACGGTCGAGATGATTGCAGCCGAAGGCGGCACCGCGGTGGCGCTTGCCGCTGATGTCACGGCCGAGTCCGATTGCAGACGCCTTGTCGATCTGTGTGTCGATCGTTTCGGCCGGTTGGATTTTCTCGACAACAATGTCGGCATCGGAAGCCGCGGCAGCGTCGTGGACGAGAAGCCCGAGCAATACCGGCGGGTGATGCAGGTCAATGTCGAGAGCATGTTCCTGCTCTCCAAATACGCCATACCTGCGATGATCGGGACTGCGCAAGGCGGCGCGATCGTCAACATCTCCTCGATCTCGGCGCTGCGGCCGCGGGGCCTCACGACCTACACGACCTCGAAGGCCGCGATCATCGGTCTGACCCGCGCGATGGCCGTCGATCACGGAGGCGACAACATCCGCGTCAACTGCATCTGTCCGGGGCCGATGTACACGCCGATGGTCTATGCCCGTGGCATGAGCGAGGCTGCGCGTGCCCAGCGCGCCAAAGCCTCGGTGCTGAAGCGCGAAGGCACCGGCTGGGACGTCGGCCATGCCGTCAAGTTCCTGCTCAGCGACCATGCCCGCTACATCACCGGCCAGGTTCTGGTGGTCGATGGCGGCGTGACCCTGCAAGCGCCGGAGCGCGAATCCCAAGACCACTAACAACCAAGACCACTAACAACCAAGACCACTAACAAGAGCTGAACAACGCGAGGAAAGACAACATGGCTTGCTCGCCTGCCCTATCTCGGGTCAGGGGCAAGATATCTGCCAAGGCAGAACAGACGCTTGCCGGGATCGATCGCGAAATGACAATCATGAAGTGGCCTGACGAGTATCGAGCCATCATTGTGGGAAGCGATAGCCGATGCAGCATCCATCCGCGCTAGAGAAGCCCGGCACTCAGTCTCGAATGGAGATCGCCGCGATGGCTAGGCCCTCTCCCCGGCGGCGGAATCGTGAGGCATGACAGCCCTCACCCGCCGCCGAGATCGGGAAGTCCACAAAGAATGCTGGCACGTCTATTTTGGAGACGTCCGCGTGGGGCCGCCCCCACTTGGCGCTCTGCGCCTCAATAATCGATGAAGCCGATAGTACCGTCAGCGGACGTAAAACCTAAAATCGAACGCGCATTGTCCCTCGCCAGAAACAAGGCGCGGATTAAATTGGGATCGTCCGTGACACCAACTTGATCCGCATTCGTACCCGGAGCCTTGTAGGCAAAGACTAATCCAGTTGAATGGTAGATGCGCAACCGAGCAATTCGACCTGACCACACGCCTCCAGGCGTCAGAGTTGGAGACTCTAAAAATTCTTGATCTGAGATGTTGATGCCGCCTGTTCGATTAGCAACTCTGGTTTTGCTCCTCTTGGTCATCTCGGCCCTCCTTGACTTTGTAGTGGTCGTATATCGCGCGCTCGATGTTTCCCGACCTGGCGCGCGCCTGGACGGCTTCGCCAACGCGCTGGAGATGGGCCGGTTCTTTCGCAAGCTTCACGGCCCCCTGGGCCATTCCGGGGCGTGCTCATTCGCTGGTAAGAAGAAGACCGGCGATCTCGTACCACCACTCTTGATGGAGCAGCCAGAAACAGGCTGCTGCGAGAATCACTAGGATAACGACAACCTTGGCTATTGCCCCCAAGGGTGGCGCCGCCATGCAAACCCTCCTGCTGGCGACCACTGAATAGTGGCGTATCCAGTGGATTATTGCCCAAGCCACCGCGGCGCCGAAAGCCCAAGCTAAACTTTGAAGTTCGGTCTTGTGCCTCGTGAGAAAAGTTGGTGAGCGCCTCTCCTCGGGCCATCCAACAGTTGATCGCCTCGCGGGCTGTTCATAGCGCCTCGCGTGCCGTTCAGTTGGGAGGACGCGGCGCTCGACCGGCTGGGCGTGCAATGCGGGATATTTAGGGCAACTGTGCCTGTACTCGGCGTAGGGGATTGGGCGATCAAAGGCGCGCCATCTTACACGCCCTCCGTCCCACGCTGGAAACATAGTTATCGGACGTCTGCAGCCGTCACACGCGATATTAAAGGGTATTAGCATGCAAGTCCTCCCGTTCACTGATGACAGCGGTTTTGCTGTCCAGTCCTCCCGTTCAGTTATTTTGCTGACCATACAACCTAACATAGAGACTGGCCGAAGCGTAGGTAACAAGGTGCCATGCAAATCCAAATCAGAAAACCGCTGCTCCGACTTCAACGGTTACCGGCCGGCGCGGGTAGCAATGAGGCTCAGAGCCAATGAAATACGTTGAACCGCGGCCCTTCGCCGATCCGGAAGCCGCCGCGCGCAAGCTGATGGAGATCGCCAACTCCATCGAGCCGGTGACGGCCGCATCGATATCGAACTGATCAACTGGCCGTTCCTGTACGAATTGCGCGGCAGCCCGGCCGAGTACAAGGCCGGTCTCGACTTAGCCATTGAACGTGGCTGGCTGTGGCTCCACGAGAGCGGGACTTATGTGAAGTTCACGCAGGCCGGCGCGGAGCTGTTCGCATGACGATACGCTGAATCATTGTGTTAGCGTTTCCATGGTCCAGTCTAGCGGAGTTCGCATATGCCATCGATCGTGCCATCCGGCCCCAGCCAGGGTGTTTTTCTCGTGCTCGATCAGTTCGGCGAGAGCCTTGGCCGAGCGTGGCGAGAGGATACCTATTAAGAAACGCTCATTCGCCATCTGAAATGAAAAGCGTAACGGATTGGGTCTTTGGCGGATGTAACAATTGAGGTACCAAAGACATTCACCCCTAGAAGGCGTAACGCCATAACATGCAGCAAACGCTGCCGACAGGCAGCGTTCAGGCATCGTTCAGGCAAAGGGCGGCAGCATAAGGGTTATCCCGGAATGTGAAGGGAGAACCTGTCACATGGCTGAACCCGATGTCCTCATCCGAATGCAAATGTTCATAAACGGTGAAGTTCTGCTCTCGGGGCCGGAAACCCGGGCTCTGTGCCGGGATGCGGCTGCCATGCTTGAGGAGACCTATGCCAAGAGTGGTGCTCGGCCGGATATGGAAGGCCTCAGAAGGCTTGCCCTGCTTCACTACATCGGCAAGGAACTCCTGAATTGATATAGAAACGGCACCCATCCTAGAGGAGGAGGGTGCCGCATCTCGATAGGCGGTTCTGACGTTGAACCAACCGAGACGTTCAACACCGACGAGGGATGGTCGCGCGACGTCTCCGACGATGTGGCCGACGAGCTGCGGGAGCGCTGCGCTCAGCGCGGAGAGCTGCCAGACTTTCTGGAGGCCCATTATACCGGCGGCACGGGCCGCCTCTCAGTGGCCTATCGCAATTACCACGAGTTCGCCCGCGGGAAGCCAAGGCGGACCCTGTCGAGCCAGCTTTCCGGCAAACTCACGGACTCAACACTCTCCGCCCCATGTGCCGAATCGGCTGCTTTTTGGCGCGCTGGTTTGGCAGAGCTCACTGTCGCCTTTGCCAAGCGCTCGCTTTCATCGCGTTTCGTCGAGACTTTCACAGCTCCTCCCTTAATCGTTTATTGGACCCGCTCGATCTCTGCCGAGCTCGCAAGGAAAACACTTTTCATGGTCAGTTCTCCTCCGAGTGGCGCGGGCCTCATCAGGATCGGCGGAGCTTTGGGCTGCAAAGACACCGGGAGGGACAATTTGTAAAAAAGTTTGGCAATTTGCCCGCCGCCGCGCACATGGGCTTTCCGATCGAGCGCACGTCGCACATAAATCCGAAGATTGGGGTAGATGGGGAACGCCTCTGGCCTGATCGTGTGGCGTCAGGAAGGCGGCCCTTCCACCTCCATCGCCAGAGCGCGAGCGCGCCGGCCGGACGGCATCTTCATCAGCCCATTCGAGCAGGGCGAGATCGGACCCGATCTTTTCCGCGCAGCATGCAACATGGGACTTGAGGGCCTGGTCTCAAAGCGTCGAGACCGCCCTTATCGAGGCGGCCGCTCGAAGGACTGGATCAAGGTGAAAAACCGCAAGCACTAGGCGTTCGATCGCGTGAGAGAGGCGTTCGGATAATCGCGCACTCATATTTTTCAACAGTCGAATTGCTCTGCGACATCAATACAACTTGACGCTGATTTCATTAGTATATTTTGCCATGGACCGGTGTTCTGATGCCGCTTACCCGTACATTCCCGGATACTGTCGTCGTGTGGATGCGTTCTATGAGATGCACGCCAGGGGGAATTTCGATCACCTAAAGCGCGTTTCCGATATCCTGGTTTGGCCGCAGGGCGGGGCTCGCAAGCATCACCACTTCCCTGCCCTGCGGTTTTTATTCCTGCGTCGATTTCCGGCGTCTGCGCTGCGCTTCGCGTGGCCTGATAAGCGATCACATTACTGAACGCTTATGGGTGCTGCCCCGGATGTGAGCCGCTGAACCACTGAATGCCAGACATGATCGCCGCGCCGGCGCCGCCGGCTATGACGGTCCAGATCCAGCGGCCGAAATGCCACGCGCCGACGGCTTGGTTGTGCCGCTCCTCGTGCTTGTCGACGAGCGGCTCGATCCGTTTCATCGTGGATTCGATGGAATCGATCTTGTTCAATTTCTCTTACATCGCCTGCCGCTTTTGTGCGGCCCGCTCATTCTCGGCAATGACGATGTTGATCTGGCCTTGCAGGATGCCGACGCTACCCGCCACCGCGGATAGCTGCTCGATGACCTGAAGCAGCAAGTCCTGCGTCAGGTTTGGCTGAATGGTCTTCTCCGGGGGCACCGTATCTCAGGGGAATTAGAACAGGCCGCCGGTCGCTATGCGAATACCCAGCAAGGCGCCGACATTTGCGACAATCTTGAGCTGATCGCCCCACAACGGCGCACACGCCACCTTCAGGCTGCTCGCGTCATTGCCCGTAATCGAATTGAGTAGATCGCGCTGGATCTTGATGCCGAGCGCGAGCCCGATGTCCGCCGGCGGGGTTTCCCACTGTGATGGCAGGCCCTTCAGCAGCGCGAGGTTCGCATCCCAGCACGGCTTCGAGATCGTGTCGTTGTGCTTCGCCGCGTCGTCGCAGGCTGACTGCACGTCGGCGATCGCCTTGTCGACGATCTCCTTCGTGATCTTGCGGACTTGCGAACCGAACGAGCTCATAGCTTCGTCGGTCGACGTCGCGGCCGGCCCGGGAGCGGTTGTCGTCGGCTTGATGTTGAGGTCCTTGGCAACATCACCGGTCAACGGTCTGAGCTTGACCTGTGCCTGTGCGGCAGCCGGAAACGCGAGCGATGCCAGGAGTGCGATAGCGAGAAACCGTCTCATGCCTTCTTCTCCGGCAGGAAGAAAGCGACGATGCCAGCAATGCTGGCGCCCGCCGTCGCGATCGACTGGACGAGGCCCGGATCGAGCTTCATTCCAAGCAGAACGAGCAGCCCCGCCATGCCGCCCAGGATGAAGGCTCCTTGAAGCGATTGGCGAGGCGAGCGATAAGCGGGTAGTCTACGTCGGAGAGCAATATCAAAAGACGGGGGCCGAACCGCTGCGTTTTCTGGTATGCTAATGAAAGCTCAGCAAAAGGCCCCTGGAGGACCGCGATCAAGAAGGCTGGCATCAAGCCAATGTCTTTCCATTGCTGTCGTCACGGCTTCGCTACAGCCCTCCTGCGGGCTGGCGTCGATGTAGTGACGATTGCCAAGCTTGGTCGATGGAAATCTCCCGAGCACGTGTTCAAGACGTATGGTCACGCCAACGAGGACCGAACTATCACCGATCGAATTAGTGGCAAGAATCTGACACAGCCGGAAAAATCACAAGACGAAAAGAACGAGAAAACAGGAACTTAGATAATGGCTCGCCTGCCCTATCTCGAGGCCGACCAGGTCGCGCCCGAATACCGAGACATGCTCAAGCGCAACACCAATCTGCACAAGCTCCTGGTCAATTCGCCTGATATGGCGCGCGCCTTCAGCGGCATTGGCGGCTATATCCGCTTCAAGAGCAAGCTCGATCCGCGGCTGCGCGAGCTTGCGATCCTCCAGGTCGGCTGGCTGGAGAAATCGGAATATGAGTTCACCCATCATGTGAAGATCGGCAAAGAGTTTGGCGTCACCGACGACGACATCGCGGCCATGATGGTGGAGACCGAAGGCAAGCCGTCGAATCTCGAACCGCTGGCGAAAGCCATCCTGAAAGGCGCACGCGAGATGGTGCGCGAGCTTGCGATGTCGGAGGCAACCTTTGCGGAAATCAAGCAGCACCTCTCCGACGAGCACACGGTGGATCTCGTGCTCACTATCGCCTTCTATTGCGCCGTGGTGCGCGTGCTCGCCACCATGAAGATCGACAATGAGCCCTACTACAAAGAGGTACTCAAGCAGTACCCGATTCCGGGAGTGAACTGACATGCGTCTGAAAGATCGCGTCGCCATCGTCGTGGGCGCCGGACAAAGCCCCGGCGAAGGCATCGGCAACGGCCGCGCCACCGCGCTGACCTTCGCGCGCGAAGGCGCAAAAGTTCTATGCGTCGATCACAATCTCGCTTCCGCGCAGGAGACGGTTGACCTGATCGCGGCGAAGGGCGGCACGGCGGCCGCATGCAAGGCCGATGTCACCAAGGACGCCGAGATCAAAGCCATGGTGGCGGACGCGATGAGCCGCTGGGGCCGCATCGATATTCTGCATAACAATGTCGGCGTCAGCCTTGCCGGCGGCGATGCCGAGTTGCTGTCTATCACCGAAGAGGCCTTCGACCGCTGTGTCGCGATCAACCTGAAGAGCTGCATCCTGGCGGCCCGGCATGTGATCCCGATCATGCGGAAGCAACAAAGCGGCGCGATCATCAATATTTCCTCGATGGCCGCGATCACGACCTATCCTTACGTCGCCTACAAGGCCACCAAGTCGGCGATGATCGCATTCACCGAGCAGCTCGCCTATCAGAACGCCGAATACGGCATCCGCGCCAATGTCATCCTGCCGGGGCTGATGAACACGCCGATGGCAGTCGACACCCGCGCCCGCGAGTTCAAGAAAAGCCGCGGCGAGGTCGAAGCCGAGCGCGACAGCAAGGTGCCGCTGCGCAAGAAGATGGGCACCGGCTGGGATGTTGCGAACGCCGCGTTGTTCCTGGCGTCGGATGAGGCTAATTTCATCACCGGCGTCACGCTGCCGGTCGATGGCGGCGCCAGCGTGCGGCGGGGCTAGTCGCTCCTCACGCGCGTCTCAGACCAAGTTCCGCCTTGCATTGCAAGGCGCCGGCGTTGACATTTTCGTGTTCGCGAGATGATGGAATAGAGCTCGCGCTCATGCGTCTCCACGGAAGCAATTGCTTGCATCACGGGAGATATCAATGAACCGGCCACCGATCGGCAGCGTCCTCGTCGCCGCGATATGTTTGACCGCGCTTTCGAGCGCGAACGCGGAGCCTCCGACCAGTGTTACTTCGACCGCGAAGGGCCTGGCGCTCGCTGACGCCAAGGGCATGTCGCTGTATGCATTCGACAAGGATTCCGGCGGCAAATCCGCCTGCAACGGCCCTTGTGCTGCGAACTGGCCGCCGCTGAAGGCCGAAGCCAGCGACCAGGCCAACAACAACTACACCATCATCACCCGCGACGACGGCTCCAAGCAATGGGCCTACAAGGGCAAGCCGCTCTACACCTTCACCAAAGATCAGGAGGCTGGCGACATCGCCGGCGATGGTTTCCTGAACGGCGCCTGGCATCTCGCACAGCCCTGAGCGCCGGTCATCCGGGCGTATCGTGACCAGCCCCCCGATACGCCCGGACTGACCCTCTTCCAGCATGCAAGGTCCAAATGGAGAAGCCCATGTTGCACCTTCTGAAACTCATCCACGGCAAAGCATTTTTCAGCGCGCGCGTGCTGTTCGCCTTCTTCGCCTGCTCGCTTGTGCTCGCGCACGAGAGCCATCATCAGCCTGCCGAACAGTCCGGCGCGGCCACGGTCGAGGAGCGATCGTTCCTGGCCGATAACGATGCCGCGATGACCAAGATGATGAATGACATGGTCATCAAACCATCAGGCGACATCGATCGCGATTTTGTCGCGATGATGACGCCGCATCACCAAGGCGCGATCGACATGGCCGTGATCGAGTTGCGCTATGGCAAGAACGAACAATTGCGGCGCATTGCGCAGGAAATCATCGTCGACCAGATGCAGGAGATCGCGGCGATGAAGCTCGCGATCGGCGAGCAGGTCTCGACCTCTGCGCCCGCGCCGACGCAATCCCAGCCCTCGCCTCCCGCCGAGGGTCGGAGCGGCGGCATGCCGATGGACACGTCCGCCGGAATGAAGAAGTAGGAGCGAAACATGAACAGCCCGATTTCAACACGCGCACTACTGGCATGCACCATTCTCGCGGCGAGCTGTCCGGCCGCGTTTGCCGGCCAGGCTCCCGGCACGGCGTCCTCGCCCGATATCGCGATCAGCCACCATGATCGCGTCTATGCAGCGGAGCAGTTCTCCAACACGGTCTCCGTCACCGATCCCGCCGACAACAAGCTGCTCGGCGTGATCAGGCTGGGCGATCCGCAACCCGGCAACTTCAGTCCGCTCTACAAGGGACAGGTGCTGGTTCACGGCATGGGGTTTTCGCCGGATCACAAGACGCTTGCCGTGGTCTCGATCGGCTCGAATTCCGTGACCTTCATCGACACCGCGACCAACGCGGTGAAGCACGTCACCTATGTCGGCCGCGCGCCGCATGAGGCCTTCTTCACGCCGGACGGCGAGGAAGTCTGGGTCACCGTGCGCGGCGAAGACTACATCTCCGTCCTTGACGCCAAAGGCTTCACCGAAAAGACCCGCATCACGACGCCGAACGGCCCCGGCATGCAGATCTTCTCGCCCGACGGCAAATACGGCTACATCTGCTCGTCCTTCAATCCGGAAACCGACGTCGTCACGGTCGCCGATCACAAGATCGTCGCGCGGGTGAAGCAGGAAAGTCCGTTCTGTCCGAACATTGCCGCAACACCTGACGGTCAACAGGTTTGGTTCACGCTCAAGGACACCGGCAAGACGCAGGTGTTCAACGCCAAGCCACCGTTCGACCTGATCAAGACGATCGACACCGGCCCGATCACAAACCACGTCAATTTCGCGCATACCGCCAAGGGCACCTTCGCCTATGTCACGATCGGGGGCATGAATGAAGTCAAAGCGTTCCGCACTGACGATTTCTCGCAGGTCGCAACCATCCCCGTCGGCAAGCTGCCGCATGGCGTATGGCCGTCGGGCGACGGCACCCGCATCTATGTCGGGCTTGAGAACAACGATGCACTGATCGCGATCGATACGCTGACCAACCAGGTCATTGCCACCATCCCGATCGGCCAGGCGCCGCAGGCGATCGCTTACGTGCCCAGCGCCGCGCCCAATCCGGACGATAGGCAGAATCTGCAAAGCCTCGGCGTCGCCGGCCAGGTCGCCCAGCTCACACTGGCACCGAAGGCCGGTCCGAAAGAGGGACAGGCGCCAACCAGCGTTTCGCTGTTCGATCAGGGCCTGATCCAGGTGCTGCAGGCTTCCGTCACCGGGCTGGAGCCGAAGCAGAAATACGTGCTTGCACTCGCCGAGCAGGCCGATGGCAGCGGGCCGTTGCAGCCGCTCGCTGCGTTCATGACCAATCCCGCCGGATCGGCCATCGTCAATGCCACCGGCCCGATCCGGCAAATCGTGGAAAACGCGGCCAAGCCGGAACGGCGGTACCTCGTCATCGCGCCCGGCGACGCCACGACCGTCGGCGAAGCAGTCCAGATTCAGACGCAATAGAGCGTTTTCCAGCGAAGTGGATACCGGTTCGCGTGAAGAAAATGCGTCAAAACAAGAGACTAGAGCACCGTTCCGATTCAATCGGAACGGAAAAAGCTCTAGCCGCAAGACAAACAAACGCGGGCCACGCGCGGAGCCACTCATGAAGGATATGTTGCCCCAGGTCGAGCCGCTGATCCCGGCTTTGCGCCGTTACGCGCGGGCGCTGATGCGCAATCCGACCGCTGCCGACGACCTGGTGCAGGACTGCCTGGAGCGAGCCGTCAGCCGCTGGTATCAACGGCGCGAGGGCAATACCCGCGCCTGGCTTTTCACCATTCTGCATAACCTCGCCGTCAATCAGTTCCGCCAATCGGCGGTGCGCGGCAGGCATGTGACGATCGACGAAACGAACGAGGAGGATTTCGGTCAGGAAGCCCTGCAGGAGAAAAAGCTGATGTATTGGGACGTTCTGAACAAGCTGACCAGGCTCCCGGACGACCAGCGCGCGGTGCTGCTGCTTGTCGCGGTCGAGGACCTCTCCTATGCGGAGACGGCGAAAGTGCTCAATATTCCGATCGGCACCGTGATGTCGCGCCTGTCCCGCGGACGCGAAAGATTGCAACAGGAGATCGAAGGACCCTCTGACGACGCAGGAAGGAACGTGGTGAAACTGAGGAGCCTGAAATGAGCAATCGGCCCATCACCGAGGACGACCTCCACGCCTATGTGGACCAGCTTCTCGAACCGGAACGGCGCGCCGAAGTCACGGCCTATCTCGAGGCCCATCCCGACGTCGGACGACGGGTCGCTGGCTTTTCGGATCAGCGCGCGCTTCTGCGGAGTGCGCTCGCGCTGATCGCGGACGAGCCGCTGCCGGCGGAGCTCAATCTGTCGCGGATCATTGAAGGCCGCAGGCGGCATTTGTCGTCCTGGTGGGCGGCTGCGGCGATGCTGTTGATCGGCATCGGCGGAATTGGCGGCTGGGTCGCGCGCGGCTCGATGCCTATGTCGTCAAACGGACTTGCCGCGCTCGAACAGGAAGCGGCGGATTCCTTCAAGGTCTATGCGCCCGACCGTCTCCGGCCGGTCGAAGTCCGCGCCTCCGAAGGTATGCAGCTCGAGCAGTGGCTGTCCAACCGCCTGAAGCAGCCCATCAAAGTGCCGGATCTGACGACGTCGGGTTACCGGTTGATGGGAGGACGGCTGATTGCGACATCGCACGGGCCCGCAGCCATGTTCATGTACGACGACAATCGCGACGACCGGCTCGTGGTGCTGGCGCGTCCGATGGCCGTGGAGCTTGACGCACCGATGAAACCGCAATCGAGAAGTGACGTCGCAGGCTTCTCCTGGGCCGATGGTGGGATGGGCTACAGCCTGGTTGGCCGACCCGCGACAGAATCGTTGCGGCCGATCGCCAACGAAGTCCGCAAGCAGGCGCAGACGATCTGAGGCCGGCGCTGCGCTAGAGCTTTTTCCGTTCCGATTGAATCGGAACGGAGCTCTAGTCTCTTGTTTTGACGCGTTTTCTTCACGCGAACCGGTATCCACTTCGCTAGAAAGCGCTCTATGCCGACCGCGCCAACCTGCTGTGCTTGGCTCCATAGGTGAAATAGATCGCAAGCCCGATCGCGAGCCACACGGCGAGCCGCAGCCAGGTGTCGAGCGGCAGGCCGAACATCAGGAAGATCGAGGTCGCAGCGCCCAGCGGCGCCACGAGCCAGATCCCGGGTGCCCTGAACGGACGCTTCAGGTCAGGATCGGCGATCCGCAGCACCAGCGTGCCGACCGAGACGACCGCGAACGCGAACAGCGTTCCGATGCTGACGAGCTCGCCGACCAGTCCGATCGGCAAAATGCCCGCAAGCACGGCGACCGCCGCACCAGAGATGATGGTCGACACATGCGGCGTGAGGAAACGCGGATGAATGTTGGCGGCGGCCTGCGGCAGCAAGCCGTCATGCGCCATCGCGCGGAAGATGCGGGGCTGCGCCAACAGCATCACCAGAATGACCGAGGTCAGGCCTAAGACGATGCCGAGCTTGATCAGCGGGGAGAGCCAGCCGATGCCGGCCGCGTCGATGCCGACCGCGATCGGATCGGGCACATTCAGCCTATCGAACGGCACGATCCCAGTGAGCACGAAGCCGACCACGACGTAGAGAAAGGTACAGATGACGAGCGACCCCAGGATCCCGATCGGCATGTCACGGTTGGGCGCCTTGGCTTCCTGCGCCGCGGTCGAAACCGCGTCGAAGCCGATAAAGGCGAAGAACACCACGGCAGCGCCCCGGATGACGCCCGACCAGCCGTAGATCCCGCTGCCCGCATTCGGCGGGATGAAGTGGCCATCGGGATTGGCTGGCGTCACCCAGTTCGCGGTGCTGAACGCAGGAAAAGCGAGGACGATGAACAGGAAAATCACGGCCAGCTTTACCGCGACGATGATGTTGTTGAACCGCGCGGATTCGCGGATGCCGATCACCAACAAGCATGTGATGGCAACGATCACGACGACGGCAGGGACGTTGAGAATGGCGCCGGTTGCGGACCAGGCATGGCTGGCCGAGTCGTAATTGAGCGGCGCCGAGGCCAGTCGCGCCGGCAGGTTGAGCCCGAAGTCCCTGGCGAAACTCACGACATAACCGGACCACCCGATCGCGACCGTGACCGCGCCCACGGCGTATTCAAGGATCAGGTCCCAGCCGATGATCCAGGCGACAAGCTCGCCCAGCGTCGCGTATGCAAAGGTATAGGCGCTGCCGCTGATCGGCACCGTCGAGGACATCTCGGCATAGCAAAGGCCGGCAAAGGCGCAGGCCACCGCGCCGAGAAGAAATGACAGCGTCACCGCAGGGCCGGCGTTGGCGGCCGCCGCATGCCCGGTCAGCACGAAAATGCCGGCACCGATGATGCCGCCGATCCCGAGAGCGACCAGGTTGAGCGCGGACAAGGTGCGCCGCAACGGCCGAACCTCGCCGCCGGGATCGGCATGAGCCGCCTCCTCCGCCAATTGCGCCGTGGATTTCCGCGCCCAGATGTTGGCCAAGAATCAGATCTCCGGAGCCTGCTTCGGCAATGACCAGACTGCCGACTTGGTTCCCGCACTGCAAGTTTGCCTTGCAAGGATTTGCGAGGATTCAGTGGGTCACCCGCCAGATCGTGCCGTTGGCATCCTCGGAAATCAGCAGCGCGCCGTCATGGGCGACGGCCACGCCGACCGGCCGCCCCCAGACCTCCCTGTCGCTGACGACAAAGCCCGTGACAAAGTCCTCATACTCGCCGCTCGGCACACCGTCCTTCAGACGGATGCGAACGACCTTGTAACCGGTCCGCTTCGACCTGTTCCACGACCCGTGCTCGGCCGCGAAAGCATCGCCGCGATACTCCGCCGGAAAATTGCCGCCCTGATAGAAGGTCATGCCAAGCGAGGCCGAGTGCGCCTGAAGTAACACGTCGGGAATGGTGATCTTGTCCTTCAGGTCAGGGCGTGCGCCGCGATGCCTTGGGTCTTCATGGTTGCCGATATAGTACCAGGGCCAACCATAGAACGCGTTCTCGCGAACGCTTGTCACGTAGTCGGGCACAAGGTCATCGCCGAGCCCATCGCGCTCATTGGTGGAACACCAGGGCACGCCAGTCTGCGGTTGGATTGCGAGACCGACGCAGTTGCGGATGCCGGTCGCGAACAGCTTCTTGTTCTTGCCGTCGGGATCGAAAGCCAGGACCGCCGCGCGGTCCGTCTCGGGTCCCCAGGCAGCCCCGAGCGGCCGCTCGCTCGCCCATGCTTCGAGCCCGGCAGGCGGCTGGCCCATGTCCTCGCCGTCATTTCCGGCCGAGCCGACCGAAACCAGCATGCGCTTGTCGTCGGGCGTGAACACGATGTCGCGGGTCGAATGCCCGTACCCGTGCGGCAGGTCCGCGACGATGGTTTGGGGTTTTCCCGACGCTTTCAGATCACCCGGTTTGTAGCGAAAACGGACGACGCTATCGGTGTTGGCGACATAGACCCATTGCGGATTGTCGCCGCCCGGAAAGAACGCGATCCCGAAGGGCTCGTGAAGGCCGCTCGCATAGACCTCGTTCTTGGCCGGTGCCGAGGCACCGTCGGCGGCACGAAGCACGCGGATGCGACCCGCTTGCGTTTCGGCAACGAAAATGTCGCCGTTGGGCGCGACGCGAATCGTGCGCGGTCCGCTCAAACCTTCCGCGAACGGTTTGATCTTGAATCCGTCAGGCACAAGCGGCACGGCCCCGGCGGGCTTCGGCACGACACGTGACATGTTGGCAGCCGAGCGCGTCGCGCCCGGTCCGGGCAAATCCTGCGGCTTGATCAGGCGGATCGTGCCGGGCTTGTCGGCCTGCCAACTCCCGAACGCCTCCTTGCCTTGGCGCACGTCCGACTGGGCGACCGCCGTGCCGACCAGAACAGCGGGAACCCCGAGTGCGGCGATCATTGCCGGAATCGAACGTTGAGTCATCGTCTGTGTGTCCCCGTGTCATCAAGCTGAGCCCGACGACCATAATCGTCGCGCGTTGCAAATGTTCGGCGCGTTGCGATCACATTTGCCTTTTGCCGGGCGTGATTGCGAAGCTCTCTTTCAAGCAGCGCCTGCCTCAAGGATGGGCAGGCATCGCCTCCCGGAAGCGCTGGAAAATCAATACGATCGGTGCAACAGATAACGCGGGGGTCAAGCGCTGATCCCATCTGACTGAAGACATCATGGCGCAAGCTCACGCGATGATGGATGATGGATGCGCCGATGTGGGGATCGATCCTGACGGAATGGCTGAGCCTGATCTTCCGCTGGCTGCATGTGGTGGCCGCGATCGGATGGATCGGTAGCTCGTTCTATTTCATCCATCTCGATTTAAGCCTAAAGCCCGATCGCGGCCTGCCCGATGGCGTCCAGGGAGAAGCCTGGCAGGTGCACGGCGGCGGCTTTTACCGAATCGTCAAATATCTGGTGGCGCCGGCGAAGCTTCCGGACGAACTGACCTGGTTCAAATGGGAGGCCTATACGACCTGGCTGTCCGGCTTCACGCTGATGGTCATCGTCTATTATCTCGATGCCGAGTTGTTCCTGGTCGACAAGTCCATTCTCGATCTGACGCCGTTGCAGGCCGGCCTGTTCAGTCTCGGCAGTCTGCTGCTCGCGTGGCTGCTCTATGAAGCCGCCTGCAGATCGGGCCTTGCCAGCCACGAGCTTGCCTTCGCGATCGGCGGCTATCTGTTCCTGGTCGGCCTCACCTACGCCTTCACCCATGTGCTCAGCGGACGCGGCGCGTTCAACCAGATCGGCGCGATCATCGGCACCATCATGGTCGCGAACGTGTTTCTGACCATCATCCCGAACCAGAAGAAGATCGTCGCGGCGCTGCTGGCGGGGCAGTCGCCGGACCCCAAGCTCGGCAAGGCCGGCAAGGAGCGCTCGGTCCACAACAATTACCTGACATTGCCGGTCGTGGTGCTGATGATCAGCAACCACTATCCGCTGCTGTTCGCCACGCGCTACAATTGGCTGATTGTCGCGATCGTGCTCGCGCTTGGCCCGATCATCCGGCATTTCTTCAACGAACGGCACGCCGGGCGCGCGTCGCCATGGTGGGTCTGGGGCGTCGCCGGTGTCGGCATGATCGCGATCGGCTTTCTGTCCGCGGCCGGCCCGCGCGACATCAGGACCGGCTCGCTGCAGACGCCTCCGACATTCGCCAATGTCGAGGAGATCGTCCTCTCACGCTGCAGCATGTGCCACGCCGCCGAGCCGGTCTGGGCGGGCATCGTAACCGCGCCGAAAGGCATCCTGCTCGACAGCTCCGATCACATCCGCCGCAATGCGCGGCTGATCGGCCGCAACGCGGCATGGGCCAACGCGATGCCGCCCGGCAATGTCACCGAGATGACCGGCGAGGAGCGCGCCGTGGTGGCGGCCTGGATCGCGTCCGAAGCGCGATGAAGCTTGCGCGCGGCGAGATTTACGACAGCGCGCCCAGCACGCCTCGCGTCGCCTGGTCGATCTCCTCGACATAGCGGCGGCGGGCGAAGGACTCGGTCAGGAAGCCGATCACCTTGCGGCTGTCCTCCGACTCCAGCACGGCCAAGACCTCGGCTTCCGCATCGTCGAAGATCTTCATCGCGGCCTTGACGTTCATCTCGGGCAAAAGCGCGACATCGGTAAATCTGGCGAGTTCGATCACCTGGATATCGTCGGCAATGCTGTCGAGCTCGCCGGAGAACAGCTCCGGCAGCAGCACCAGCCCGCAATAATCGTCGGAATTGTTGACCACGACGATCGCCGGCCGCGAGCCGAGCACGAATTCGCGCCGGCATGCAGCGATCGTGGTCGTGGCCGGAACCTTGGCGACGTCGGAGCGCATCATGCGCTCGACCGTGAGATTGCGCAGCCATCCGACGTCATTGGCGCTGCGGATCGTCTCGCCGCGCAGATGAAGCCGCCAGGTCGAGAACGAATGCCCGAACATGAAGCGGACGAAGATGCTGGTGACGATGCAACCGGCCAGCACGACGGCGGTGACGTCCACGCTGCGCGTCATCTCCAGCACCAGAAACGACATCGTGAGCGGCCCGCCGACGATCGCGACCCCAAGCGTCGCCATGCCCGTGAGCGTGCTGACCATGGGATCGATGGCAAAACTCGGCGCGAACAGCGCGAGCAGCGCAGCGAACAGCTTGCCGAGCAGGCTGCCAACGAAGAGCGACGCGAAAAAGAGGCCGCCGCGGAAGCCAGAGGCCAGCGAGATCAGGCAGGCGGCCAGCTTCAGGACGACAATGAGCCCAATGATGGTTGGAACCATCTCCCGGTGCAGATCGAGCACCATTGCGCCGTGGCCGGCTGCGAGCACCTGCGGCGTGACGATCGCCATCGCGCCGACGCAGACGCCGCCGACCACGGGCCTGAGCCAGACCGGCATCCAGGTGAACAGACGCTCGAACAGGGTCGAGCTGCGCATCACCACGATCCCGATCACGCTCACGATCAAAGCGAGGCCCATCAGCGCGAGATATTGCTCGAGCCCGACCGCACCGACCTTGGCAACCTCCAGCGAATACGGCGCGCCGCCGAGATTTTGCGCGGTCAATGCCGCGGCCAAGGAGGCGGCCAGGATCGGCGCCGCGCTGGCCACCGAGTAGACCCCGACGATCAGTTCATAGGCATAGAACGCGCCGGTGATCGGCGCCCCGAAGGCCGCCGCGATTGCGCCCGCCGCGCCGCAGCCGACGATCAACCGCAGATCGTTGCGCCTGAGGTTGAGAAACTGCCCGAGCAGCGAGGCCGCGCCGGCACCGATCTGGGTGTAGCCAGCTTCGAGCCCGACCGATGCGCCGCAGCCGTTCGAGACCAGCGTCTGTCCGCTGACCACCACGCTGTCGCGCGCCGACAGCCGTCCCCCGCGCAACGCGTTGGCCTCGACCGGGTCGACCGCGTTGGCGATCTTCCAGCGGCGGCGCAGCCATTCCATCACGCCGAGCGTCAACCCGCCGCTGGCCGGCGCGATCAATGCAGTGATTGGATTGACGTAGGCATTCGCGCTGAGGCGGACGTCGATCGGGATGCCATAGATCAGCACGTGCGCGATCTGCGCCAGCTCGCTCATCAGCGTCACGACCGCGCCGGCAACCACCCCGACCACGAGCGCCAGCGGGATCAGATACAGCTCGTTGCTGCGCAGCAGCGCCCGCAGCCGGGTCAACGCCTTGTTCGACCCGCGTCGTTCGACGATGTGCGTGAGCTGCGAAAGCACCAGTTCAGTCCTATCTGCTCTCAAACATCCGCGTGCCCATAACCGGCCATCTTCAGACGAACCCGCTCGATCTCCTCGCCGGACAGCAAGGGCGGCTGACCGATCTGCAGACAGCCGTGGTACTGGCGGGCAAGCGTCTCGACCTCGACGGCGAGCCAGAGCGCTTTCCGAAGCGACGGCCCGAGCGCGATCATGCCATGATGGTCGAGCAGACACGCCATGCGCCCTTCGAGCGCCTTGACCACATGTTCGGACAACTCTGGCGTGCCGAATGTCGCGTAGGCCGCGCAACGGATAGTATCGCCGCCCGCGGCTGCGATCATGTAATGAACCGCGGGAATCTCCAACCCCATGATCGCAAGGATCGTGCAATAGGTCGGATGCGCGTGCACGACGGCCCCGACATCCTCTCGCGAGCGCAATATATCGAGATGAAATCGCCATTCGCTTGACGGCCGCTGCCCCCCGGCGAATGAGCCATCCATGCCCATGAAAACGATCTGGTCCACCGTCATCGCGTCGTAGGGCACGCTGGTCGGCGTGATCAACATACCGTCGTCATGACGCAAGCTGATATTGCCCGAGGTGCCCTGGTTGATACCGAGCGCATTCATGCGGCGGCACGCGTCGATGATGGACTGCCGCTTCTCTTTCTCGGCCCTGCTCACCGCATGTCTGGGTTTCGTTGCGACGCGGGGCCCCTGGCTCTTGAGGGATCGAGGGCTCATCGTGGCAGATAATGGCGCAATACCGGGCGGGTCAAGCAACACTTCGCGCAATGGTGACCTGGAGCTTATCGCCCATGCTTCGCGCTGAAAGCCTCATCCGGTGCGGCCGGGAACAGCGGCCTCCGCGAAAGTCGCCATGCCGTTGTGAAGCGCGCAGGCAAGCCGCAGGATCGGCAGCGCGAGCGCCGCTCCCGATCCTTCGCCAAGCCTCAAGTCGAGATCCAGCAGCGGGCGAGCATCGAGCGCATCCAGCACCAGCCGGTGCCCCTGTTCCGCCGAGCGGTGCGAGAAGATCAGATAGGGAGCGCACGAAGGATTGATCCGTGCCGCCGCGAGTGCGGCGACCGACACGATGAAGCCGTCGATCAGGATCGGAATGCGCCGCTGCGCGGCCGCGATGATGGCCCCGCTGATCGCCGCGATTTCGAGCCCTCCGACCGCGCCGAGGATCTGCTCGGGCGATGCATCCGATGCCGCAAGGCCGTGACGGGCCAGCGCCGTGGCGATGATGCGCGCCTTGCGTTCACGCCCGATGGCGCCGAGGCCCGTGCCACTGCCGGTGAGCGCGTCAGCGCTCGTCCCAAGCAACGCCGCTGCGACCGCCGCCGCACTCGTCGTGTTGCCGATGCCCATTTCGCCGAGAATGAGAATGTCAGGTTCGGAGGCGGCGGCACGCGCGACCGCCCGCCGGCCGCAATCGAAGGCAAAGGCGACGTCCGCGGGATCGAGCGCGGTCTCCTGGCTGAAATCGCGGCTGCCGCGGCGCGGCTTGTCACTCACGACGCCCGGCATCGGTGCCTCGGCCAGCGTGCCTGCATCGACAACCTCAAGGCTGGCGCCGAGCTCGCGCGCCAGCACCGAGATCGCCGCACCGCCCGCGGCGAAATTCGCCAGCATCGCAATCGTCACCTCCTGCGGATAGGCCGAGACGCCCTGGGCGACGATGCCATGATCGCCGGCAAAGATGATGATCGGCGCGAGCGCGGCACGGGGACACTCGGTGTGCTGCAGACCCGCAAGCTCGATCGCAATCACCTCCAGCCGGCCAAGGGCGCCGGCGGGCTTGGTGAGTTCGCATTGCCGGACAAAGGCCGCGTCGCGATGGACGGTCGAGGCGCCCGGACATTTTTCGGAGATCCACTCGGGCAGCATGTTCTGTCAGCCTTCGATATCGTCGCTCAAGGCGACCTGCGTCTGAGAATGTAGCTGTCCATGATCCAGCCATGCCGCGCCCGCGCCTCTGCGCGCGCGGTGGCGATCGTCGCGCCAATGTCGGCGAGCGCGCCGGACAGGATGATCTGGTTCGGCATGCCGAGATAGGCGCCCCACCAGATCTGAATTCCCTGTGCGTCGAGCGACTGGAACGCCGTGCTACCATCGAGCATCACGACAACCGTGTCCACCCCTGGCGGCCAGCCGCCCTCGCGCAACCGCCGTCCCGTCGTGACCAAAAAGGGCTCGCCGATCTCGTTGAGCGGAATGGCGTGCGCCGCGCACAACGCCTGGATCGAGGTTACGCCGGGGATGACTTCAACGTTCGGCACGGGCTTAAGTCTCCGCGCGACGCGCAGGCTCGAATCATAGAGCGACGGATCGCCCCAAATCAGAAGCGCCACGCGCCCAACGCCAGGATGCGCCGCGATTTGCCGCGACCAGGCTGCCGCGACGGCATCGTGCCATTCGTCGACGCCCTCACGATAATCCTCGCGCTCGCTGTCGCGCCGTGGCAGATCGAACGCGACGACGCATGTCGTGGTATTTGTCAGAACCTGCGCGCAGATTTTCCGCCGCAACCCGGCGAGATCGGATTTCTCCGCGCCCTTGCGCGGGATCAGGACGAGGTCGGCCGCATTGATCGCGCGGACGGCTTGAAGGGTCAACTGATCGGGATCGCCGCAGCCGATCCCGATCAGGGAGAGCGTAAGCATGGCATCACCGGCCGGGGACGACCCCGCCAAGGCCTTAAGCCGCGTGATGCAGCCGGCGGGTGACGAATGCGCCGTCAAATACGCCGCGCAGCGACTTCGCCATTGCCAGAACACCGAGATCGACCAGCGGCTCGACGACGATCACCATCGCATAGGAGACGCCAAAGGTTGCGATCGACGACAGGTTTTCGGCGCCAAGGCCGCGGCCATAGATCGCCCAGAACGCGACCCATGCCACGATGCCGGCCTGATACGCTGTCGAGAGTGAAAGCGCCTGGCGGTATTGCAGGTCAACATAAGCTGTCTCGCGCGCGATGATGCGGTTGGCGAGCGCGCTGATCGCAAACAGCGGCACCAGCAGCGTCGTCACGTTCATCCCGTATTGCGGCAGATCGGCGGGCTCGAAAAACAGGCCCTGAAAGAGAAGCCCGAGCGCCAGCCCGAACGCCGCGGGCGCCGCGCCAAAGATCAGGAACAGCGTCGAGCCGAAGATGAAGTGAACCTCCGAGACACCGACGGAGAAATGCGGCAGCAGTTCGAAGAACGAGAACACCAGGCCTGTCGTCACCGCGGCGCGCGCCGCGAAGGAGCCGGCGCCCTGCTCGCGAACGGTTTCAGCTGCGAGCTTGACAGCGTAGCCGCAAGCCGCGGCGGCCGTGGCATAGCTCAGAACGATCTTGGTGCCGTCGACGATCCCGGGTTCAATATGCATGGTTCATGTTCCTCTTCGTTAGCGATTTATACAGTTATGAGTCCGCTTCCGCCAGCGCTCCGAACAGAATAACGGCGGTTGCCGTCACATTTTCCTGCGCAAGTTGCTCGGCAAGTTTTGTGATGGTGGTGCGAATGAGCCGCTGATCGGCGTGCCCGACGGATTCGGCCAACAGCGCCGGCGTCTCAGGCGACATCCCGTGCGCGACCAGCTTCGCAGCGAGCGCCGGAAAAGTACGCTTCCCCATATAGACCGCTGTCACGGCATGCGGGTCCGCAAGCGCGGCCCAGTTGAGGTCGGCGGGCAATTCGCCTCTCACATCCGCGCCGGTGATGAATTGTACACGGCGCGCCGTGTGACGGCGTGTGAGAGGGAGGCCGGACGACGCCGCGGCCGCGCTGGCGGCGGTGACGCCGGGGATGATTTCGTAGCCGATGCCCGCCGATATCAGCGCATCCAGCTCTTCCTCGAGCCGGCCGAAAATCCCCGCATCGCCCGACTTCAGACGGACGACGGAGGCTCCGGTCGCCGCATAGTCGATGAGCAGACGGCTGACATGCTCCTGCCTGGCCGAGGGCCGCCCCGCCCGTTTGCCGACAGACACGAGCGCCGCGCCCTGACGGGCATGGTCGAGAATGGCGCCCGAGGCGAGATCGTCATAGAGCACGACATCGGCGGCGCGAAGGCGCGCGGCGGCCTTCAACGTCAACAGCTCTGGATCGCCCGGCCCCGCCGAGACGAAGGTGACGAAGCCGCTCATCCCTCCTCCGCGATCACATGAAAGAAGGTGCCGGTGACGCGCCCGCGATGCGAGCCGGTCTCGGCCACGCCGACACCGTTCGCATCCTGCACAACGGCGAGCGGCGCATCAGGCTGCGACAGGATCGTGGCATAGTGAAATTCATGGCCGCGCAGCCGGGCGCCGGTCTCCTGTCCCGGCATGCCGATGGCGAGCTTCGCAAGCCGGTAGCCGAGATGCATGCGGCGCGTCGCAAAGCTGGTCTCCAGGCCGAGCAGAGCGGTCATCTCGTGCCGCGTGCCGTCCTTGTCGATCAGCCCCGTGCCGAGCACCATGTAGCCACCGCATTCGCCATGCACCGGCCGCGTTTCGGCAAAGGATTTGAGCGCTCGGCGAAACCGCTGATTGGCGGCGATCCGGCCCGCATGCAATTCCGGATAGCCGCCGGGCAGCCAGCAGACATCGGCGCTCTCGTCCGGCCCTTCATCGGCGAGTGGCGAGAATACGCGTATTTCGGCACCGGCCGCACGCCAGCCTTCCAGCACATGCGGATAGATGAAGGAAAAGGCGGCATCGCGCGCCAGCGCGATGCGCTGGCCCGGCGGCTTCATAGACACGACCGGTTTGACATCGGGAGCGGCCCAGCCGCATTCGGACAGACGATACAGCGCGTCCAGATCGACGCGCTCGGCGACGAGGCGCGCCGCCTCCCCGATCAGCTCGCTCAAACGCCCAAGCTCCTCGGCCTGGACCAGACCCAGATGCCGCTCCGGCAGCTTGATCGGCGCATGCCGCGGCAGCGCGCCGAGCACGGCGATGCCGGCGGCCTCCATGGCGCGGCGGATCAGGTCCTCATGCCGCGGGCTGGCGACGCGGTTGAGGATGACACCGGCGACCCGCACGCCGGGGCGAAAATCGCGCAGGCCCGCGGTAACGGCTGCGGCTGTCTGCGCCTGGCCCGCGGGATCGAGCACCAAGAGGACCGGCCAGCCCGTCATTGCGGCGAGATCGGCGCTGGCGCCGCTGCCGGACCGTCCAGCCGTCGCAACACCGTCGAACAGGCCCATCGAGCCTTCGGCGAGGACGAGGTCGGCGTTCGCGCAGCGCGCGGTGAGCTGCGCGATCATGTCCTGCGGCATCGCCCAGCTATCGAGGTTGACGGACGGGCGCCCCGTGGCCGCCGAGTGAAACGCGGGATCGATGTAGTCGGGTCCGCTCTTGAAGCATTGCACGCTCAACCCGCGGTCCCGATAGGCACGCGCAAGCGCGAGCGTCAGCGTCGTCTTGCCGGTTCCGGATGCGGGCGCCGATATGACAAGGCAGCGCGCCATCACGACGTCTCCGGGAAGCGCGGCGCGGCGCCGATGGGCCGATAGCGGCGGTCGTAATCGGCGGCATAAAGGCGGCTTTCGCCGAAATCATTGGCGTCGAGCGTCCGGCCGACCAGGATGATCGCGGTGCGTTCGAGCTCGGCGCCGAGCGACGCTTCGAGCGTGCCGAGCGTCGCCCGCACGATCTTCTGATCCGGCCAGCTCGCGCGCCACACCACCGCGACCGGGCAGTCAGCGCCATAATGGGGCATCAACTGGGCAATCACCTTGTCGAGCACATGCACGGAGAGATGGATCGCGAGCACCGCGCCAGTCGCCGCGAAGCGGGACAGCGTCTCGCCTTCCGGCATCGCGCTCGCGCGGCCCGAGGTGCGGGTCAGCACCACCGATTGCGCAAGACCGGGAAGCGTGAGTTCTGTTTCCAGCGCGGCCGCGGCCGCCGCAAAGGACGGCACGCCGGGCGTTACCGTGTAGGGAATCCTCAAGCTGCGCAGCCGCCGCAACTGCTCGCCCATCGCCGACCAGACCGAGAGATCGCCCGAATGCAGTCGCGCCAGGTCCTTGCCTTCGGCATGCGCGGCGGAAATCTCTCCCATGATCTCGTCGAGCGACATCGGCGCCGTGTCGACGATGCGCGCGCCCGGCGGGCAATGCGCAAGAATTTCCTTCGGCACCAGCGAGCCGGCATAGAGGCAGACCGGACAGGCCGCGATCAGGTCGCGTCCGCGCAGCGTGAGCAGATCCGGCGCGCCGGGACCGGCGCCGATGAAATGCACGGTCATGCGCCGTCTCCCTTCCGCGCGCTCCATTGCACGACCGGGCGCGCCGCCTGCCAGGATCGATAGCGGCCGAGCGGCGCGGCATGCGCCAATTCAATTCGCATGAGCTCGCCGCCGTGCCTTTGGTGCAGCTCGGAGAGAAGCGCCTCCGTCTCCAGTGTCACCGCATGCGCGACGACCCGCGTGTCGTGGGCAAGCAGCGGCCAGAGCGTGTCAAACATCGCCGCATCCAGGCCACCCCCGACGAACACTGCATCGGGCTTGCCAAGACCACACAGCGCCGCAGGCGCGCTTCCCACGACAACCGACACGCGATGCGACAGACCGAAGGCGGCCGCATTGGCGCGAATGTTGGCCGCACGATCCTCGCGCTCCTCGATCGCGGTCGCCATCCCGCCCGCCAAGGCCCATTCGACCGAAATTGAGCCGGAGCCCGCGCCGATATCCCACAACGTCTCGCCGGACCGAGGCGCGAGCGCCGACAATAGCAGCGCACGCATCGGCCGCTTGGTGATCTGACCATCATGCGCAAAGAGATCATCGGCAAGGCCGGAGCAGCGTGACAATCCCGCCGCACCCTCGGCTTCCAATGCCACGGCGATCGGAGTTGCGGCCGATTCACCAGCAAAGTCGAATGCCCGATATTCGGCGACGCGCTCGCGCGGCCCGCCCAGCGCGGACAACACCCAGAGCCGCGACGCGCCGAAGCCGCGCGCGGTGAGCCATCGGGCGAGTTCGGCCAGAGCCTTTCCGTCCCGCACGAGACAGACGATGCGCGCGCCGCGCGCGAGATGCGGCACCAGCCGTTCCAACGGCGCCGCGTGAAGACCCAGGCAGATCACATCTTCAAGCCGCCAGCCAAGCCGCGCAGCAGCAAGCGAAAACGTCGAAGGCGCGGGATGCGCGATCCATTCGCCCTCCGCCAGATGCGGCACGAGGCTGCCGCCCACGCCATGCCAGAACGGATCGCCGGAGGCGAGCACCACGGTTGGGCGTCCACGGCAGGCCAGCACGGGCGCGACATCGAATGGCACCGGCCAAGGCCGGCCGCGGCCGCCGATATCGGCAAGCTTCAAATGACGCTCGCCGCCGAACACCACCTCGGCGCGCGCGAGCGCTTTTCGGCTTGCTTCCGAGAGCCCCGCAAGGCCATCTTCGCCGATACCGATGATGGTCAGCCAGGGATCAGCCATGACGCGCGCCCTCATTCTGGGCGGAACAGGCGACGCGAACCAGCTCGCGGCGGCGCTCGCGCGCGCGAACATCGATGCGATCTATTCCTATGCGGGACGCACGCAGATTCCGCTCGGCCATGCGCTGCCGACGCGGATCGGCGGTTTCGGCGGAGCGAACGGGCTTGCCGATTTCATCCGCGAGGCGCGGATCACGCATGTGATCGATGCAACGCATCCCTTTGCCGCGGAGATGAGCCGCCATGCCGTCGAGGCGTCCAAGATCGCGAGTGTGCCGCTGATCGCGCTCGAACGCGCGCCATGGACGCAAGCCGCCGGTGATCGCTGGACCGACGTGCGCGACATCGATGCCGCGGTGTCCGCCCTGCCTGACCTCCAAACACGTGTGTTTCTGGCGATCGGACGTCAGCATCTTGCGCCGTTCGCCGGCAGGCCGCAGCATGCCTACTTGCTGAGATTCGTCGATGCGCCCGGCGAAATGCTGCCGCTTCCGGACGCCGAGGTGATCGTCTCGCGCGGCCCCTTCACCCGCGAAGGCGATCTCGACCTGATGCGCACACGACATATCGAATTGCTGGTCGCACGAAATTCCGGTGGCGCCGGCGCGCGCGCCAAGATCGACGCCGCGCGCGAGCTTGGCCTGCCCGTCATCATGATCGCCCGGCCGGAGCTGCCCGCGCGGCCAAGCGCGGAAAGCGTCGAGGAGGTGCTGGCGTGGCTTGGTCATGACGCGCGTCTCGGGGCATAGACGAAACGGCCGACGCGGCGTGTCGCCGAGTTGCCGACAATGACGAGCGTCGCCATATCGGCCATCTCGGGTCGGGCCTCTCGCAGATCCAAGACATCGATCCGCTCTTTCGGCGTCGTGACCGCATGGGCGAAGATGATGGTGCGTTCGCCGCAGCCTGCGTCCTTCAAGACCTCTAGCGCGCGCGCGAAACCTTCGGGCCGGCTTGCCGATCGCGGATTGTAGATCGCGATCGCAAGATCAGCATCCGCTGCGAGCCGGAGGCGCTTTTCGATCATCGCCCACGGTTTCAGATTGTCCGAGAGATTGATGGCGCAAAAATCATGGCCCAGCGGCGCGCCCGCGCGCGCCGCGGCGGCCAGCATCGCGGTGACGCCGGGCAACACGCGGATCGTGAGATCCCGCCACTGCGGCTCCGTCTCGAGCACTTCGAACACGGCTGCCGCCATCGCGAAGACGCCGGGATCGCCCGACGACACGATGACGACGTTGCGTCCTTCGGCCGCAAGCCGCAGGGCGTCGCTCGCGCGCTGCAGCTCCATGCGGTTGTCGGAGGGATGAAGCGTCAAGCCGTTGCGCGCCGGCACGCGCGCAACATAGGGCGCATAGCCGAAGACATCCGTTGCCGCGGCGAGCGCGGCCGTCACCTCCGGCGTCACCAGCGCGGCGTCGCCCGGTCCGAGGCCTGCGATGGCCAGCGTCCCCGTCATTCGGCCGCCACCGTCCGCCGGCCGCGTCCATGCACCAGCACGATCGCGAAGTAAGGACATTCCGCCGTGTCGGCGTCTTTCAGCCGCGCGACCTTTTCGCCCGGCATGGTCCCACGCTCGATCAGCCAGGCCTCGTCGAGCCGGCCGGCCGCTTGCAGCGCGCGACGCACTTTCGCAAGGTTGCGGCCTGTCTTCATGATGACCAGCGCGTCCGAATTGCGCGCGCGCATGACAAGCTCTGCTTCGGGCAGCGTGCCCGTCAGCACCGTCATCACGTCGTCACCAAGCGCGATCGGCCGGCCGACCGCGTTCCAGCAGCCGGCCATGCCGGGAATGCCGGCGATCACTTCGATCTCGACACGGCCCTGCAGCCGCTCATGGAGATGCATGAACGATCCATAGAAGAACGGGTCGCCCTCGCAGAGCACGACGATGTCGCTCTCGCGCGCGGTGCGCACGAGCCGATCGGCCCAGGCGTCGTAGAACTCCGCGAGCAGACGAACATAATCCTCGCTGTCGAAGGCGAGCTCGGTCGTGGCCGGGTACTCCATCGGATATTCGCGAACGTCCGCCGCGAGCAAGCCCTCGGCGATCTGCCGGGCCTGCCCCTTTCGGCCACGCTTGCGAAAATAGGCGACATGCGTCGCCGCGCGGATGATCCGATCCGCGCGCACGCTGATCAGATCAGGATCGCCGGGTCCAAGGCCGCAGCAGATGATCCGCCCCATCATTCGCTCCTGCTTGCGAGCGCGTTCACGGCCGCGACCGTGATCGCCGATCCGCCAAGCCGTCCCAGGACGGTGAGCGCGGGCACGGGCGGCGCGGCCATCAATGCCACCTTGGACTCGGCCGCGCCGACGAAACCGACCGGACAGCCGATGATCGCCGCCGGCCGCGGACAGTTGTCGTCCTCCAGCATATTGAGCAGATGGAACAGCGCGGTCGGCGCATTGCCGATCGCGACAATCGCGCCCCCGAGATGCGGCCGCCAAAGCTCGATTGCGGCAGCCGAACGGGTGTTACCCATGCATTGCGCGAGCTCCGCCACGGTGGGCACATCGAGTGTGCAGATCACGGCGTTATGAGCGGGCAGCCGCGACCGCGTAATGCCCTCGGATACCATGCGGGCATCGCAAAGAATCGGCGCGCCAGCCTGCAACGCCGCGCGCGCCGCCGTCACCATGCCGGGCGTGAAGCGGATGTTCGCTTCCAGCCCGACCATGCCGGACGCGTGGATCATGCGCACGACGACCGGCTCCTCGTCCGCCGTAAATCGCGCGAGGTCCGCCTCGGCACGGATGGTGGCGAATGATTGCCGGTAGATGGCCGCACCATCGGTCTCGTAGAGATGCGGCATCAGCCGACTCCCAGCAAGGCAGCGGGATTGGCAAGCAGGCTTGCAGGATCGAGTCCGCGCGCCGCAGCGGCATCGCGGGTGCAGCCGTCGTGGATCAGATCAAAGCCGTCCTCCGTGCCAACCAGCGTGATCGAAGACGCGCCCGGGTGAGCACAGCCCTTGGCGCAGCCGGAGACATGAAGACGCATATCCGCGGGGAGATGCGGTGCCAGCGCCGCCGCAAGCCCGCGCGTTTCCGCATGCGCCTGCGGGCAGACCGGCGCGCCGGTGCAGGCGGTGACACGCAGGATCGGATCATCCGCGCGTGTCACGAGGCCGTCGTGCCGCGGCATCTCGGAGAGTCCTTCGATGAAGACCATGCGCCAGGGCGTGAGACGCAGACCAGGCGCCAAGCCAGCGAGGAATTCCAACGTCGCGCTTTCCATCTGCCCGAAGACGAGGCCGACAAGCGCGCCACGGACATCAAGCCCAGGGCTTGGCGCCGCCACGGCCGGCGCCGGAATTGTGTTGCCGGCGAGCGTATCCGGTAACTTAGTGCTGCTCGCAAGATGCGGCGCCATCCGGCCTCTTCCGCCCCTCATAACGCCGGATTCCACAAACCATTTCGCCAGCGACAACGCGGCATTGACGGCTTCGTCCGGTCCCACCAGCCGCCCCTGCTCCGCTCCGTCGGCGCGAACGATGAGCCCGCCCGCGACGCCGCGCTCGATACGAACATCTGCCTGCGCCCGCGCCAGCAGGCGCTGCGGCCCGCAGTCGAGCGCAAATCCGAACTTCGCCGGCACGCCAAGCCGGCTTGCCGCGAGCGCCTGGTCAAGCCCGGTCGCAAGCAAGTGCGTGCCGTCACCTTCATTCCAGAATGGTGCCACAAGGACGTTGCGCTGCGCCTCGCATTCCTCATCCGCATCGATCAGTCCGAGCCGCGCGAGCCCGTCGAGCAGCGGCTCGTGGGCGGCCGCGCTGACGCCACGAATCTGCAAGTTCGCGCGTCCCGTGACATCGATCAGCCCATTGCCGTAACGCGCGGCAAGATCGGCCACACCGCGCGCCTGCGCGGCGGAAAGCCGGCCGCAACGCGGACGGATGCGGACGACAAGGCCGTCGCCCGACAGCATCGGCCGATAGACGCTCGGGCACCAGCCCTTGATCGTGAAGCGGTTCATGACGCTTCCCGCAATGCGGCGGCAATCGAATTGCGCCGTGTTACCCATAGCGACGCCTCATGCAGGCGCGCAAAGCAATTTTCGATCGCCGACAGCGCCGCCGGATTCTCGCGCGCAAGAAACGCGCGGACCTCGTCGTCGCCCAAGGTCGCATCGTAATAGAGGTCGAACAGATGCGCCGGCACGGCATCGGCAAGATGCGCGAATGCCGCCATGTGCTCCAGAGTCGCCGCGATCTCGGCCGCGCCGCGAAAACCATGCCGCATCATGCCCGCGATCCACTTTGGATTGGCAGCGCGCGACCGCACCACGCGGGAGATTTCTTCAGATAACGAGCGCACACGCGGCGCGCCGGGCCGCGTCGCGTCAAGATGATAGAGCGAAGCAATCGGCGCGCCGAGGCTTGCGGCTGCCGCGGCGACACCGGCTTCGTGCGCGGCATAGTCGGATGCGAGCAGCAAGTCGGTCTCGGGCAAGTCCTGGACATGCACGAAGGCGTCGGCGTTGCTCAGCCGCGCCTCTATGCCGGCACGATCCGGCTGCATCGCACCATCGGCGGCGAATGACCACGACGAGGCCGACAGCCAGGCCTCGCCCGCCGCGTGACGGGACTCATCGGTGAAGTCGTCAAGCATCGCCGCCATGCCGAGGCCGTACTGCCCGGGACGCGGACCGAACACGCGCGCCGCGCGCTTGAGGTAAGGATTTTCCTCGCCCTCGAAGTCACGCTGCGCCAACGCGGCGGACGCCGCCTCGAAGAGTTGCGCAAGGCCGGTGAACACGTCGCGAAACAGGCCGGAGATCCGCAGCGTCACGTCAATACGCGGCCGGCCGAGCAGCGCCAGCGGGATGATCTCAAATCCGGTCAGGCGGCCGGAGGCCTGATCCCAGCGCGGTTCGATGCCGGCGAGGTGCAAGGCCATCGCAAACTCCTCGCCTGCCGTGCGCATCGTCGCCGAGCCCCAGAGGTCGATCACCAAGCTCCTCGGCCAGTCGCCATGATCCTGCAAGTGCCGGCGCAACAATTCTTCGCCGAGCTTGATGCCTTGTGCATGCGCGGCGCGCGTCGGCACCGCGCGCGGATCGACCGCGAACAGATTGCGGCCCGTGGGCAAGACGTCGCTGCGTCCGCGAAACGGCGAGCCGGATGGCCCCGGCGCAACATTGCGGCCGGACAGCGCATCGATCAGCGCGGCCCGTTCCTCGGCGCCGTAGGCGCCGCGGCCGAACACATGCAGGCCATCGCCGAACTGACTTTCCTTCAGATCGCAGACAAAGCGGTCGATGCGCAGAATTGCCTCGGCCGGTGCCGCCGAAGCGGCAAGACCGAGATCATGCTCCACACCCGCCGCTCGCGCTTCGTCGCGGATCGCAGCCACAAGCCGCCCTCGCCGCGCCGGGTCGAGACCGTCGGCGGTCGAATATTCGTCGAGCAATTGTTCGAGCCGGTTCAAGTTTTCGGGCAGCGCGCTATTTGCAAGCGGCGGCGGCAGATGACCGATGGTCACCGCGCCGATGCGCCGTTTGGCCTGCGCCGCCTCGCCCGGATCGTTCACGATGAACGGATAGATCACCGGCACGTCGCCGGTCAGCGCCTCGGGCCAGCAGGATGCCGACAGCGCCACCGACTTGCCCGGCAGCCATTCCAGCGTGCCATGCGCGCCCATATGGATCAGCGCATCGATGTCATGGCTCCTGAGCCAGAGATAGAACGCCACATAGGCGTGGCGCGGCGTGCGCGAGAGATCGTGATAGTCCGCATCGCGATTCCTGACGTCGCCGCGCTCCGGCTGCACGGCGATGATGGCGTTGCCGCGGCGGATCGCGCCGAAACGGAATTTTCTGTCATGCACTTGCGCGTCGTCTTCGGGCGCACCCCACGCATTTCGAAGGTCTTCCTGAAGCTGTGGGGATAGCGACGCGAGCGCCGCCCGGTAATCGGCAACGCTCCAGGTCAACGTCTCTTCACCGAGGGCCTTTCCCAGCTCGTCGCCGGTCTCGACCTCGAAGCCTGCCGCTGCGAGATCATCCAGCAAGCTTTCGGTCGATGCCAGCGCATCGAGCCCGACCGCATGCGCGATCTGGTGCGGACGGCCGGGATAGCTCGACAGGATGATAGCGAGACGCTTGTCGCGGTTCGGCATCGCCGCGAGCCGATGCCAGGACGATATACGCCGAACAACCGCGCCGACGCGGTCATCGTCGGCCTGATGCGCCAGATGGGCAAATTGCAGATCGGGGTCGCGCACGCCTGGCGACTTGAAGCTGACGACACCCGCAAGAATTCTCCCGTCGACTTCCGGTAGCACCACATGCATCGCAAGGTCTGCGGGAGACAGCCCGCGCAGCGAATCCGCCCAATCCTCGCGCCGCGCCGTCGACAGCGCGACCTGGAACACCGGGCAGGATGCGGCATCGAATGGCGTCGCGCCGTTATCGCCGATCGCCGAGAAGGCCGTCGCATTGACGATCACGGACGGCGGCTGTTGTGTCAGATGAGCCCTCAGCCAGTCCGCGACGCCTGGCGTTTTCAACGACGTCGCGAACGCGCCGTAGGCGTCAAAGCCCTGCTGCCGCAGCGTCGCGATCAGCGCATCGACCGGCCCGGTGTCGGCGGCGGTGAGATAGGCGCGATAGAAGGTGACGAGGGCGCGCGGCTTTTCGGATCGCGGCAATGACCCCAGCGCGCCTTTCGCCGGATCGTAGAAGCCCATGTCCGGAACCAGCGTCTCACCGATCACGGGTCCTGCATAGAGCCCGGACGCGAGCGCGAGTTGCGCGATCGCAGCCTGGGCCGCCGTCGCGCCGCCGATATCGCAGAGAGCCTTCAGCCGTATCAGCGTGGCGCGCGGCAGCGTCGAGAGCTCATCGAGACGGGCGTCGTCGCGGCCGTCGGCGGGCAGCACTGCAAGCGCAATGCCCTGTTGTTTCGCGAGCTGATGCAGCGCCGCCACACCGTAGGCCCAATAGGATTCGCCGCCGATCAGCCGCACCAGGATGCCGCGCGCGCGCGACAGCGTGCGCTCGATATAGGTGTCGACCGAGAGCGGATGACGCAGCGCCACCAGATTGGCGAGCCGCAGCGACGGAAGGCTGGCACGGCCGCGGCGCCAGCCGGCTGCAAACGCGGCAAGATCGCTGTCGGAGAACGACAGCACCACGAGTTCGGCCGGGTCCTGACCGAGATCGACGGCCGTCGCGGTCTCTTCCAGTCCATGGCTCTCGCAGAAGATGACGTGCATCGGCCTTCAGATCCCCCGACTGTGCCTTCAAATACCAAGGCCCGCTCTGATCGCAGCCTCGTCGATATCAGCCTGTTCGCCGATCACGACCAGCCTCGATCGGCGCGGCGCCGCGCCCCACGGCCGGTCGAACTGATGCCGCACGCGCTCGCCGACCGACTGCACCAATAGCCGCATCGGCTTGCCCGCGACGGCCAAATAGCCCTTTGCGCGCAGCACGTTCTGCTCACGCGCCAGCCGCGCGATCGCGGCCACCAGCGCATCGACGTCACAGATCTCCGGAAGCTCGACCACGACGGAGGCAAAATCGTCATGCTCGTGATCGTCCTCGCCATCATGATGCGAGGGACGCGCCGCGATATCGTCCTCGGCCGCGGCATTCAGCCCAAGGATGACGCGCGGGTCGATCGCGCCGTCGGTGACGGGAAGCATCGGCACGGGCCGCGGCGTCTCGGCGGCAATCGCCCGCTTCGCCGCCGCAAGGCCCGCTTCGCCGGCAAGATCAGCCTTGGTCAGCAGCACGATGTCGGCGCAGGCGACCTGATCCTCGAACACTTCCGACAGCGGCGTCTCGTGATCGAGGCTTTCGTCGGCGGCGCGCTGCGCCTCGACCGCCGCCGGATTTGGCGCGAAGCGCCCGCTTGCGACGGCTTCCGCATCGGCCAGCGCGATGACGCCATCGACGGTGATGCGCGAACGGATCTGCGGCCAGTCGAACGCTTTCAACAGCGGCTTCGGCAGCGCCAGCCCCGAGGTTTCGATCAGGATGTGATCGGGGCGAACTCGCCGCGCCAGCAGATTTTCGATGGTCGGAATGAAATCGTCAGCAACGGTGCAGCAGATGCAGCCATTGGCGAGCTCGACGATATTCTCCTCCGGACAATTGGCGCCGGCGCAGGATTTCAGGATCTCGCCATCGACACCCTCGCTGCCGAATTCGTTGACCAGCACCGCGAGCTTCTTGCCATTGGCGTTTGTCATCAGATGCCGGATCAGCGTGGTCTTGCCCGATCCGAGAAAGCCGGTGATGACCGTGACCGGGATTTTGGCGAGCGGGTTCATTCGGCGGCCTCCGGCAGCGACATGATCGGTGGAATGCGGGCGAGCGACTGCTTGCGGAAAATTTCCGGCCGCGTGCGCCATGGCACGATGCCATCAGGCGCGTCGGCATAGGCGGCTGCTCCCGCGACCACCTCCTTCGCATTCACCTCGGACAGGCGGCCGTACACATAAGACCAGCGTCCCGGCGCGCTGAGCGCGACCGAGCAGCCCTGGTTGCAGGCGGACAGACATTCGACAGGGACAAGATTCACGCCGGGCGGCACGCCGACATCGAGAATGGCGTCGCGCAGCAGCGCGCCCGGCGTCGGTTGTCCCTCAGGGATCGTTTGACCTGCGCGGCAGGTGATGCAGACATGAAGCGTGACGGCCATCGCCTTTCCCTGATTCTGACAGCAGGTGGCGATGAGGCGTGCGAACCCGTGCGAAGGATCCGCTCCCCGTCGCGGAACACCCCGTCCGCCGGACCAAAACTCTCTTGCGCTGGCAGGTCTCCCGGCTTGCGGAGCAGGATATTTCCTCCGACCCCCGCCTTCCCGACCCTTGCGGGCCAGTGGCAATTGGGGATCTCTCCGGTCACGGTCGCGGGGGCGGCTGCTTTCGGGGCTCGGCCTTCAAGGGCTTATCCCTATCGCATTCCCTCTTCGCCTGTCGTAGGACAGGAACCAACGCTTGGACCCACCATTTGCCCAAGAACGGGCCTTGTCAAGGTGCGGGCCTTGTCATGCCGAAGGAGCGCCCAGCATGGTTCCTGAACAGGATGCGGCCGAGGAGCGCCACGCGGCCAAGATGGCCAACAAGAAGAAGGCCGCGCGGGACCGGATGATGGCAGACAAGAGCGGCGAGAAAGGCCTCATCATCGTTCATACCGGCGCGGGCAAGGGCAAGTCGTCATCGGCCTTCGGCATGGTCGTGCGCTGTGTCGCGCATGGTTTCCCCTGCGCAGTCGTGCAGTTCATCAAGGGCGCCTGGGATACCGGCGAGCGGCGGCTCCTCACCACACATTTCGGTGAGCTGTGCCAGTTCTATGCGATGGGGGAAGGCTTTACCTGGGAGACGCAGGACCGCGCCCGCGACGTCGCCGCGGCCCAGGCCGGCTGGGACAAGGCCAAGACCCTGATCAGCGATCAGACCTTGCGCATGGTCGTGCTCGACGAGATCAACATCGCGCTGCGCTATGATTACCTCGATATCAACGAGGTCGTGAGCTTCCTGCAGAATTCGAAGCCGCCGCTGACGCATGTCGTGCTGACCGGTCGCAATGCCAAGCAGGAGTTGATCGATGCGGCCGATCTCGTCACCGAGATGACGCTGGTGAAGCATCCGTTCCGCTCGGGCATCAAGGCGCAGCCGGGCGTCGAGTTCTGACCGGCCGAGCACCCAACCGCATGGCGCGCGCATTGATGATCCAGGGAGCGGGCTCGGACGTGGGCAAGTCGCTCATCGTCGCGGGGCTCGCGCGCGCTGCGAGGCGCCGCGGCCTGCGCGTGCTCCCTTTCAAGCCGCAGAACATGTCGAACAACGCGGCGGTGACGATCGATGGCGGCGAGATCGGCCGCGCGCAGGCGCTGCAGGCGCTGGCCGCCGGCGTCGCGCCGCATACCGACATGAACCCGGTGCTGCTGAAACCCGAAACCGATGTCGGCGCGCAGATCATCGTGCAGGGACGACGGGTCGCGACCTTGCGTGCGCGAGACTATGCGGCGCTGAAGCCTTCGCTGATGCAAGCGGTGATCGAGAGTTTCGATCGGCTGAAGGCGACGTCCGATCTCGTGCTGGTGGAAGGCGCCGGCAGTCCGGCTGAAATCAATCTGCGCGCCAATGACATCGCCAATATGGGCTTTGCGCGGCGTGCCGACGTTCCCGTCGTGCTGGTCGGCGATATCGATCGCGGCGGCGTCATCGCGCAGCTTGTCGGCATCAAGGCGGTGATCGACGCGGAAGACGCGGCCATGATCAGTGGCTTCATCATCAACAAGTTTCGCGGCGACCCGACACTGTTCGATGACGGCTATGCGCTGATCGCCCAGCGCACGTCGTGGCGCGGCTTCGGCGTATTGCCCTACTTCGCGCGCGCGCGCGAGCTTCCGGCGGAAGATGCGCTGGGGCTCACCGATGCGCGCAAGCCGGGCAAGCATAAGATCATCTGTCTTGCCCTGTCGCGGATTGCGAATTTCGACGATCTCGATCCGCTCAAACTTGAGCCCGACGTCGATCTCGTGATGGTGCGGCCCGGCGAGGCCATCCCGGGCGATGCGGCGCTTGTGATCGTTCCCGGCTCCAAATCGACACGCGGCGATCTTGCGTTCCTCCGGGCGCAAGGCTGGGACATTGACATTCTGGCGCATCACCGCCGCGGCGGACATGTGCTCGGCCTCTGCGGCGGCTACCAGATGCTCGGGCGCAGCGTTGCCGATCCCGAGGGCATTGAAGGGCCGGCGGGCGCGACGCCGGGACTCGGGCTTCTCGACGTCGTGACAGTCATGAGTCCGCAAAAAAGCCTGACGCGCGTCGCTGCTGTTCACGCCGAAACCAATCAGCCGATCGACGCGTATGAAATCCATATCGGCCGCACCGAGGGAGCGGATTGCCAGCGTCCCTTTGCGCGGATCGAAGGCACGCCGGAGGGCGCGGTATCCGCGGACGGTCGCGTGCAGGGCAGCTATCTGCATGGCCTGTTTGCATCGGATACATTCCGGAGCGCGTATCTCGCGCGCCTCGGAATTTCCGCGTCAGGCGAGCCGTATCGCGTCAAGGTCGAAAGCGCGCTCGATGCGCTGGCCGATCACATCGAGACGCATCTCGATGTTACCGGGCTGCTCGCGCTCGCGCGCTGATCGCTGTCAACGCGAGAGCATGATCCGGAAAAGCTTGCCCTCGGGCTCCGACCCGACGGGTGCGTAGCGGTTTTCCGAATAAGATCATGCTCAAGTGATAAGCGCGGCGGCAAGGCGCTCCCATTCGGCCTCAATCCCCGGCAGGCCCAGCCGCAGCCAGCCCGGGACGTCCCGAAACACCCGCGACCAGATGCGCACTTCGGCAAGGCGCCGCTGCGCGGTCCATGCATCACCAGTCTCATAGAGCCGGAACAGTGGCGTGCCGCCGACCAGCGTCCAGCCGGCATCTTTCGTCAGCCTATCGAGCCGCGCCGCCTCGCGCGCGAGGCGCGCTCTGGTCTCGTCGGCCCAGTCACGGTCAAGCAAGGCACGCCGGCCGATCTCGATTGCGAGACCGGACACCGGCCATGGACCCGACATATCCGCAAAGGCCGCCACATCCGCCTCGCTTCCGAGAACAAAGCCGAGCCGCAGCCCCGCCAGCCCATAGAATTTGCCGAACGAGCGCAGGACGATCAGCCCCGGCCTCCCGGCCTCCGGCGCGAGCGACAGGCCGGGCACGCTATCTGCGAAGCTTTCGTCGACGACGAGGCGGCCGACCTGCGGCAGCAGCGCAAGCAGTTTCGCGGGATCGTGCTGCCGCCCGTCCGGATTGTTCGGATTGACCACGATCGCAAGATCGGCCCCGGCAAGCCGTTCGAGCGCGGCGGCCTGCTCGATCGTCCAGCCTCCGCCGCTCAGGATCGCGGCATACTCGTTGTATGTGGGCGCGAGGATCCGCGCCCGGCCGGGCGGCGCGAGCAGCGGCAGCAACTGGATTGCCGCTTGCGCGCCTGCGGTGGCGAGAACCGGCGCCGTGGTCACATAGGCCCGCCGCGCGGCCTGATGGAGCGATTCGATATCGGACCGGGACGGCAGCGCGGTCCAATGGCGCGGCGTCAATTCGCCGACCGGGTAAGGACGACGGTTGATGCCGGTGGAAAGATCGATCCACTCCTCCAAGCGCCCGCCGAAGCGTTCCAGCGCCACATCGAGATTTCCGCCGTGGTCAAGCATTCGATGTCTTTAAACGAAAGCCTGGATCACAAGAAGCCCCGCAAGACCGATCATGGCGCGGGAATAGAGGCTCAGGCCGCGCTCGATGTCGACGGCTGCAGGATCGCGCGCGCCGCCGTTCAGCCATGGCTCGTCGGCGACCTCACCGTGATAGGACCGTGGCCCGCACAGCCGCACGTCGAGCGCGCCCGCCATCGCGGCCTCCGGCCAGCCGGCATTGACGGAGCGGTGCCGGCGCGCGTCCCGCGCCATGCAGGAGATCGCGTCCGACGGACGGGCGGAAAGCACGGCGAACAGCAGTCCCGTCAGCCGTGACGGAATGACATTCGCGATATCGTCGATCCGCGCAGCCGCCCAGCCGAAGGCCTCATGACGTTCGGTGCGATGACCGATCATGGAGTCGAGCGTGTTCACGGCCTTGTAGCCGATGATGCCGGGCAACCCGAACAGCGTGCCCCAGAACACCGGCGCGACGATGCCGTCGGAGGTGTTTTCCGCCAAGCTTTCGATAGCGGCACGGGCAATTCCGGCCTCATCCAGTTGCGCCGGATCGCGCCCCACGATCATCGACACCGCGCCTCGTGCGGCTGGCACATCACCTGATCTTAGCGCACGCGCAACTGCGCCGACGTGATCATAAAGAGAGCGCAGCGCGACGAAGGGCCACGCCAAGATCCCCATCAGAACTATGCCGCCCCAACCCGAGGGCAGCGCGGCTTGCACGGCTAGCGCAAGCCCGCTCGCCAGCGCGATCACGATCAGCGCCGCGGCAGCGCCCGCGGCGCGTCGCTTCGACGACGGATCGGCGCTCCTGTTCCAGCGCGCATCGAGCATCGCGATCAACCGTCCCAGCCATGTGACGGGATGGCCAATCCGCGCGAACAGGCCGTCGGGCCAGCCCAACAGGGCGTCCACCGCCATCGCCACCGCCATCGCTGCCGCTAATTCCACGCCCGCTCTCCGGCCATCGCATGCTACTCCTGATGCGCGAGAATATCGGGCCGGCGCAAGCCCTGTCCTTGCGATTTAGCCTTTGTCACCGGCCGCGATTGATGATTACTGCGGGGTTGACATCGGAGAGCACGATTGACAGTCATTCTCATCATCGGCGGGGCCCGATCCGGAAAGAGCATGCGGGCGGAAGCCCGCGTGCGCGCCTTTGCGGGACAACCGGTCTATATCGCGACCGCCGAGGCGCTGGATGCGGAGATGCGCGAGCGGATCGCAAGGCACCGGGCGCGGCGTGGCCGGGAATGGCTCGAACGGGAAACTCCGCTCGAACTTGTCACGGCGCTGGCCGAGACCGACGGCGGCGGCGCACGGCTCGTGGATTGCCTGACGCTTTGGCTTTCCAACCTTTTGCATGCCGGGCGCGACTGGTCGATCGAAGCCTCCGGGCTTGCCGACGCGCTCGTCCGCCAGCAAAGTCCGGTCGTGCTGGTCAGCAACGAAGTCGGGCTCGGCATCGTGCCCGAGAATGCGCTGGCGCGGCAATTCCGCGACGCTGCCGGCCTTCTCAATCAGATGATTGCGCGCGTCGCCGACGAAGTGGAGTTCGTCGTCGCCGGCCTGCCGATGCGCGTGAAATAGCAACCCGCCCCGCAAATTGTCCCAAGCGTTCGGAGGCGCGCCTTGAACGATTACGCTGAAACCTTCCAAAATCTCTTCACCGACATCAGGATCGCCATCTCACTCTGCACGCGCCTGCCGGCCGGACCGTCGTCACCGGCCGGCGAAGGCGATGTGGCGCGCGCAAGCTGGGCGTTCCCGCTGGCGGGCATTGTCGTCGGCCTCGCCGGCGCGGCCGTGTACTGGCTCGTCGCTCGCGCCAACGTGCCGCCGCTGCCCGCGTCTGCGCTCGCGATCGCCGCCACGATCCTCATCACCGGCGCGATGCATGAGGACGGTCTGGCGGATGCCGCCGACGGTTTTGGCGGCGGCAAGACGCGCGAACAGAAGCTTGATATCATGCGCGACAGCCGGATCGGCACCTATGGTGCCTGCGCGCTTGCGATCTCGCTGATGCTGCGATGGAGCGCGCTGGCGGAAATCGCCGATCCGCGCCTTGTCGCGATCGCGCTGATCACGGCGCATGCGGCCGCGCGCGCGAGCCTGCCCGCCTTCATGTGCTTCGTCTTGCCAGCCCGCGCGGACGGGCTTTCGAGCGGTGCGGGACAACCGCCACCGCAGAGCGCGGCCATCGCCGCCCTGCTCGGCACCATCTGTCTCTTTCTCGGCTTTGGACCGCGCGGCGCGATGGTCGGACTGTTGATGCTGGCGCTCGGCGGCTGGTTGCTCGCGTCGCTGGCCAGGAGGCAGATCGGCGGCCAGACCGGCGACGTGCTGGGCGCATTGGAGCAGGTCGGCGAGACCACAATATTGGTGATCGCCGCGTCAATCCTGTAGAGCCGCGATGACGGTATGCAGGCCGTCACGCTATGGACATCGGGCGGGAACGCGCGTAGCCAGAATAGGCTCACAAGACCGGAGTTGACTTCCGTGGCTGAACATCGGCCCCTCGCCTCGATCGAGGCCGTCGAAAGCGGCCTTGCGTCACAAGGCTATATTGCAAGCCGCCAGATCGCGACTGCGGTCTATCTATCGCAACAGATCGAGAAGCCGATTCTCGTCGAAGGTCCGGCGGGCGTCGGCAAGACCGAGCTTGCGAAGGCGATCGCGGGCTGGCGAGGCCTGAAGATGATCCGCCTGCAATGCTATGAGGGCCTGGACGAAGCGAAGGCGCTTTATGAATGGAAATACGCCAAGCAGCTTCTCTACACCCAGATCCTGAAGGACAAGCTCGGCGAAGTGCTGGGCGGCGCCGAGACGCTGCATGCCGCGCTCGACCAGCTGCACGATTTCGGCGACGTGTTCTTCTCCAAAGAATTCGTCGAACCGCGGCCGCTGTTGCAGGCGCTGGAGCAGCCTTCAGGCTGCGTGCTGCTGATCGACGAGATCGACAAATCGGACGCCGAGTTTGAATCGCTGCTGCTCGAAATCCTCTCCGACTTTCAGGTCTCAATTCCCGAGCTCGGCACGGTCTCCGCCGTCGTGCCGCCGACCGTGATCCTGACATCCAACAGCGAGCGCAATCTCGGCGACGCGCTCAAGCGCCGCTGCCTGCACCTGCATATCGGGTTTCCTGAACAGAAGCTCGAGGAACGCATCGTCGAGAGCCGCGTTGCCGGCATCTCCGAGACGCTGCGCAGGCAGCTTGTCAGCTTCATCCACGAGGTTCGCAATCTCGACCTGAAGAAGCAGCCGTCGGTGAGCGAGACGATCGACTGGGCGCGCGTGCTGGTGCTGCTGCAGGCGTCGGAACTTGGCCATGAGATGGTCAAGGATACGCTTAACGTCCTCTTGAAATACGAGTCCGACGTCGAGGCAACGCTGCCGCATGTCACGACCTTCGTCGCCAACGCATCGCGCCGCAACGTGTTCGGCTGAGAACTATGAAGGAGAACCTGCATCGCTTCTTTCGCGCGGCGCGCGGAGCAGGCGTGCGGGTTTCACCGGCCGAAAGTATCGATGCAATGCGGGCCGTCGCCAAGGTCGGCCTCTCGGACAGAGCTGTCCTGCGCGACACCTTTCTGCTGACGCTTGCCAAGAGCGAGGAGCAAAAGAAGGCACTCGGCGATTGTTTCGACCTGTTCTTTGCACAGCCTGAACTGGCGGCTCCCCCTCCTGCGAGCGACCGATCCGACGCCGACACGCCGCAACAACAGCCCAGCATGGACAGCAGCGGCGATGGCCGGCCAAACGACAACCTCGGTCCGCTCGCTCAGATGCTGCTGGCGCAGGACCGGACGCAAATCGCAGCCGCGATCGCCAATGCCTCAAGCGCGGCCGCGCTTTCCGGCATCAGATATTTTACGCAGCGCGGCCTGTTTTCGGCCCGCATTCTCGATACGATGGGCATTGCCCGCCTGCGGGACGATCTCGACAATCTGATCGCGTCCAACCCCGCACTGGCCGAGCGGCTGCAGGCCGCCACAGACGCCTTGCGCGAGAACGTGCGCGAAGCGGTCTCGCAGGCACTTCTACTCTATGGACGCGAAGAAGCGGAAAATCTGCGCAACGAGATCCTGCGCAACGCGCCCCTGTCGCGGATCGAGCCGCGACAGATCGAGCAGATGCGCGCGCTGATCCGTCAGATCGCGCGCCGCCTGCAAGAGCGCTACAGCAAGCCGCGCAAGCGGCAGCGGCGCGGGCATCTCGACGTGCGCCGGACATTACGGCGCAACGCGGCGTGGGGCGGCGTCCCCTTCCTCACCGCCTGGAAGCGTCGCAAGCGCGACCGGCCGAAGATCGTCGCGCTTTGCGACGTGTCCGGCTCCGTGGCGCGCGTCTCCGACTTCTTCCTGCTGTTGATCCACAGCCTGCATGAGGTCGTCTCCGACGTCCGGTCCTTTGCCTTCTCCGGCCATCTGATCGAGGTCAGCGAGATCCTGGAATCGAAGACGCCGGAAGAGGCGATGCAGGATATCATGTCGAAGGTCGGCTTCGGCTCCTCCGACTATGGCTCGTCGTTCGCCGATTTCGAGCAGCGATGGATGGCGTGCGTGACACCGCAGACCACGGTGATCGTGCTCGGCGACGCCCGCAGCAACAATCTCGATCCTGGCGCGGACATCCTTCGCCGCATTGCCGAGCGATCGAAGCGGGTGGTCTGGCTTAATCCCGAAGGCCGCATGACCTGGGGATGGGGCGATTCGGAAATGCTGCGCTACCAGACCTTCTGCAACGTGGTCCGACAATGCGCCACCGCGCAGCAGCTCGAGCGCGCGGTTTCAGACATCGTCGCGACCTATCAGTAGCCCTCTCCGATGGCCCGCGGAAAGGTCCGCAAACGGGGCTTACCTGCGGCATACCACGATCAACGCCAAAAAATCTGCTAAGATGATCGGCAAGGCCGCGCACGAGCGATCATCTGCGAGCGATCATTTGTTCGTGTCGTGCGGAACGACCCACATTGCCTTAAGCACGTCAGGACGCGTGATCCAGCCCTTCTAGGAGGACTTCATCCTTGACGCCGAAAATTCTCGCCATGCTCGGTTGCCTTGCGACGGTCGCGCCGGCTTTCGCGCAAGCCGAGTTAAAGACAGCGCCGCAGCAACTCACTCTGATGGCGACGCGCGATCCGACAAGCGAAGCGTGCCGCCGCGTCGACAATCTCGATTCCACCGTGTTCGTGCCGGTGTCTTTGCACCGGACCTTTCATGATGATTTCGACGAGCATCCGCTCTCGCACGGCAGATGGGTGCCGCATTATACCGGAGGCGCCGCCTGGCCGGAGGCGCGCTATTGGGGCGGTGATGGCTCCGATCTCAAGCGGCAGACCAAATATAACGGCGAGCAGCAGATCTATGTAGACCCCCGCTACGGCGGACGCGCAACGACGCCGCTGGGGCTTGACCCCTTCAGAATCCGCAATGGCGTTCTCTCGATCGTCGCCAGCCGGACGCCTCCGGAGCTCAAGGCGGTGCTGTTCAACAATGAATACGTGTCGGGCATCCTCACAACGCAGGGCTCGTTTGCGCAGAAGTATGGCTATTTCGAAATTCGCGCCAAGGTGCCGATCGGGACCGGCGTCTGGCCGGCCTTCTGGATGCTCGCCGATGACGGCGGCTGGCCGCCGGAGATCGATGTGCTGGAAGGGCGCGGCCAGCGGCCCGGCGACCTCGTGATGACGACACACTGGCGGATTCCGACGGGGCGCATCGAGTCCTGCGGATTCGATTTCCTATTGCCGGATGCAGCGACCAGCTTCCACGACTATGGCGTGCTGTGGCAGCGCGATCGCGTCATCTATTTCATCGACCACAAGCCCGTCTCGGATGTCAAGTCGCCGATCGGGTTCGACGACCCCATGTACATGATCGTCAATCTCGCCATGGGCGCGAAATATTTCGGAGGGGTCGGCGTTGTCGACGGCGAGTCGCCGCTCATGGTGGAGTTTGAAATCGACAGGATCTCCGCGTATCAGATCGATCCGTACCAGTCCGATAAGACACAGCAGAGCGCGGTGCCGGACAAAGCAGACATCATGAGGGACATCAATGCGCGGTAGGTTTTCGCGCCGGCACTTTGGCAAGCTTGCCGGACTTCTCGGCCTCGGAATGGCGGGCGGGCCAGCCGTTTCGGAGGAGAGCCGGACGGCTCCGGCAACGGCGCCGCACACGCCTGCAAGCTTCCCCAGCGGCTTCGTCTGGGGCACGGCGACGTCGTCCTATCAGGTCGAAGGCGCCGTCAATGAGGACGGCCGCGGGCTTTCGATCTGGGACACCTTCACGCATACACCGGGCAAGATCTACGATCACAGCAACGCCGATCGCGCCAACGATCATTATCACCGCTACAAGGAAGATGTCGGCCTGATCAAGGAGCTGGGCGCGAAAGCCTATCGGTTTTCGATCGCATGGCCGCGCGTGTTTCCCGAAGGCACGGGCGCGCCGAATCCGAAAGGCCTCGACTTCTACGACCGCCTGCTTGACGAGCTTCTCGCCAACGGCATCGAGCCGTTCGCGACGCTCTATCATTGGGATCTGCCGCAGGCGCTGCAGGACCGCGTGGGCGGATGGCAATCCGTCGACACATGCAAGGCATTCGCCGACTACGCCGGCTATGTCGCCAAACGTCTGACCGACCGCCTCAAATACATCTTCACGATCAACGAATGCGGGCGCTTCGTGAACTTTGGCTATGGCATCGGTCTTGACGCGCCGGGCCTGAAATTGCCGGCGGCGCAGGTGAACCAGGTCCGTCACAATGTCGCGCTGGCGCATGGCCTCGCCGTGCAGGCCATCCGCGCGCAGGGGCGTGCGGGCACCAAGGTCGGGCCTGCCGAAAACATCGCCGGCTGCGTGCCCGCAATCGATACGCCGGACAACGTTCGCGCGGCGGAGATCGCCACCCGCGAAATGAACGCCGGTTTCCTGAACGTGATGCTGACGGGAAAATACACCGATGAGTTCCTCAAATATGCCGGCAAGGACGCGCCGAAATATACTGACGAAGAACTGAAGATCATCGCCTCCCCGATGGATTTTCTTGGCCTCAACATCTATTCACCGCAATATTATGTGGTCGCATCCGACCGTCCGCCGGGTTTCGACGTCCTGCCCTTCCCCTCCTCGTTCCCGCATATGAGCTCGGACTGGCTCCGGATCGCGCCGGAGACGGCCTATTGGGTGCCGGTGCTCGCGGCCAGGATCTGGAATGTCGAGACGATTTACATAACCGAGAACGGCACCTCTTCCGACGACAAGGTGTCCAGCGACGGCAACGTCTACGATCTCGACCGGATCATGTTCCTGCGCAACTACCTGACACAGTTGCAGCGTGCGACCGCCGAGGGCGTGCCGGTGCGCGGTTATTTCCTATGGAGCCTGATGGACAATTTCGAATGGATCTACGGCTTCGAGAAACGTTTCGGTCTATACCATGTCGACTTCCACACGCTTCGCCGCACGCCGAAGCTGAGCGCATCGTTCTACCGTAGCGTCATTGCGAAGAATGCGGTCGGCGCCTGATCCGGCCCCTCATCGCTCGACGAATGCACGCCGCATCTGATCGGCGATCGGCTTGAAGAGATAGCTCATCATGCTTCGGCTGCCGGTCTGCATGAAGACTTCAGCCGGCATTCCCGGTATGAGCGTCGCGCCGGGCAGCCTGCGACGCTCCTCCTCCGGCAGCACGACGCGGACCGTGAAGTAGGACGAGTTCGCCTGTTGATCGCGGGTCGTGTCCGCCGACACATATGACACCAGGCCGGCAAGCTGTGGTGCGGTCTGCCGGTCGAAGGCGGTTAGCCGCACGAACGCCTTCTGGCCGGTCCGCACCTGATCGATGTCGTTCGGCTGCACATGCGCCTCGATCTGCAGATCGTCGCTATCCGGAACGATTTCCATGACGGTGTCGCCGGCCTTGATGACGCCGCCGATCGTGTGCGCGGCGAGCTGATGGATGATGCCGGAGGTCGGCGAGCGGATCTCGATCCGGTCGAGCTGGTCTCGCGCCGCGACACCGCGCTCGACAAGCTCTGCTTCCTTGGCCTGCGCCTCGCTCAGCTCCTTCACGACGTCGGTGCGAAAATCCTGATCGGTCTTGATGATCTGAAGCTGGGCTTCGCCGATCTTCCCCTTGGTTTCGGCAATGGTTGATTCGAGCTGCCCGCGCTCACCCTCGATCCGCGCCGCTTCGCGTTGCAAGGACGTCAGCCGGGTCAAGGGCACCAGCCGTTTGTCATACAGATCCTGAACGCCGGTGAGTTCGCCCTGAATCAGCTCCAATTGCTTTACCTTGGAGCTGACCTGGGATTCCAGGCCTGAAATCTCCTCGGTGAGCTGCGAGACCTTGCTCTGCAGAAGGTCTTTCTGGCCCTGGCGTCCGCTCAGGCGCGCCTTGAACAGCGTCTGCTCGGAAGCCAGCACGCTGGCGACGTTCTCCTCCGACGCCCGTTCCCCCAATGCGCTGGGGATCTCGATATGATCGCGGCCATCCCTTTCCGCCGCAAGGCGCGCCAATTTCGCTCTGACCTCGTCAAGCTGCTTGCTCACCATCTGGAGGCTGGCTTGCGTCTGGGTCGGATCAAGCTTGACCAGCAAATCGCCCGCCTGAACATGCGAACCGTTCTGGACGCCGATTGTGGCGACCACGCCGCCGGTCGGATGCTGGATGGCCTTGACGTTGGATTGAACGACGAGGTTGCCGGGCACGACGACCGCGCCCGCCAGCGGCACGAACACCATCCAGCCGCCGCCCAATCCGAGCGCCACGAGTAGAACCCGAAGCCCTCTGCGCAGCTCGCGTTCAAACGACCACCGGGCGCGCACCGTCAGGCTCTCATCGGCCGGCGGCGGCGGCGCGCCGTGATCGAGGATGAAAGAAACGCCGGCCATCAAGCCGGTGCGCGATCTGTCGATCAGCTTGCCGGCGGCCGTTTCCGGCTTCGCAAGGACCGGCAGAGCCGCGTCGGGCTTCGCGAGAAGCATCGGCTGCTGCGGACTGCTGCCGGGTCCCGCAATGACAGGTCCGGGCTTCATCAAATCCATGGCGATGCGATCACCATGGATGATGGTCAGATTCTCACGACCTGGGGTCGGGATGGCCGGCTCGACCGGGCGCTGGCTCACGCCGGCAGGTGCGCCAGGTCGGATCGCGGGTCCGACCGCAGGACCTATCGCAGGTCCGTCCGGACGCGGCGGACGCGATGTCGGGATGTCGGCCGCCGGCCTTCTCTTCATCGGGACCGGCTCGTTGAGCGTAATGGTCGGGGCCTCGCGGCGCGGCGGGCGCGGAGCGATCCGCTCGGCGGGCCTGTTGGTCGCGATCGGCTCGCCGGCAATGATCGTCGGGCCGCGGCGACGCGGCCGTGGCGCGACCCGGTCGGCCTGTCTCTTGCCGACGACTGGCTCGCCGGGCGCGACCGTCGGTCGATGGCGCCGCCAAGCCGGAGCGTTGGGGCTTATCGGTCGATCGTGTTTGCTCTGGACGGGCGCTTTCAATCCGAATTGCGTGAGCCAGACGTCGATCGCCTGCCCCATCCTGCCCTTGCGCCGGCGCTTCGGCGGACTGCTGCGCCGAAGCCGATCAGCCTCTTCCCGCGACGCGCGGCCGGGCCTGCGGGCTTGCTCGTCGTCATCCTCGAAGGCTTGCCGAAGACGCTGCAGCTCCAGGATCAAGGCTTCGCCTTGCGGCCCCACGGCGTCGGGCTGCGGCTCATCGCTCCAGCGTGGCCCCATATTGTCGAAACGCCCGGGATTGTCGACCGTTCTCATGGCTAAGCGCTCCCCGCGACCGCGGCGGGGGCGGCACGACGCACCGCCTTGGCGTTTGCTGCAGGGGCCGGCGGCGGCCGATTGGCCTGCGCCTGTTGAACCGCGGAAGTCCGAACGCGCGAGAATATCTCCTCGCTCGCCCCGAATGCGATGGACTTACCCTCGTAGAGCACCATTGCCATGTTCAGCGAAGCGAGCGCGCTTGGACGATGTGAAATGACGATCACGATGCTCTTATTGTGGCGCAGGATCTGGATCGCGCGGGTCAGCGCATTCTCGCCATCGGCGTCCAGATTGGCGTTCGGCTCGTCGAGCACGACCAGGAACGGATTGCCGAACACGGCACGCGCAAGGCCGATTCGCTGCCGCTGTCCGGCCGACAGCGACATGCCGCCCTGGCCGATCCGCGTGGAATAGCCTTCGGGCAGCCGGAGAATGATGTCGTGCACGCCTGCGATCTGTGCGGCCCGCAAGATCGCATCCGACGTCGCGCTATAGTCGAACCGGCAGATGTTTTCCGCAACCGTTCCATCGAACAGCGCGACATCCTGGGGCAGATAGCCGATATAGCGGCCCAGATCCTCGTTCTGCCATTGGTCGATCGCCGCGCCGTCGAGGCGCACGACGCCCTGTTGAGAGGGCCAGATTCCAACCAGCGCTTTTGAAAGCGAGGTCTTTCCCGAAGCGCTCGCGCCAAGCAAAGCGAGCCCCATGCCGGCCTTGAGCGAAAACGAGACATTCGAGACGATCGGCCTGTCCGAACCGGGCGCGCATACACTCAGCCCCTGCACCGACAGCTCGCGGCAAGGACGCGGAAGCGTCACCGGCGGCGTCGCGGGTTTCGCCGTCGCCCTGCAGATATCGCGCAGCCGCTTGATGCCCTGACGCGCAGCGACGAGCTGCTTCCAGGTGCTGAGCGCGACCTCGACGGGCGCAAGCGCCCGTCCCATCATGATCGATGATGCGATCATGATCCCGCCCGACGCCTTGTCGGAGACCACGAGAAATGCGCCCATGCCGAGCATGCCCGACTGCAGCACATAGCGCAGCACCTTGGCGCTCGAACCGAGATTCACCGACACGTCGGTGGCGCGGACATTCTCGCGCAGGTAATGTTCGTTGGCCTGCGCCCAGCGCGCACCGAAGCGGTCCGTCATGCCGAGCGCGCGAATCACTTCGGCATTGCGCTGTGTCGTGTCCGCCAGCACCTGCCGCTGCGCGCTGCCGTCCATGGCGGACTTTGCAGCGCCTTTCGACAGGCGCTCGGACAACAACGTCATCGCGATGATCGCAAGCGTTCCAAGTAATGCGGTCAGGCCGATCGCCGGATGAAACAGAAACAGTCCGATCAGAAAGATCGGAATCCAGGGCATGTCGAGGAACGCGGTCGGTCCCATGCTGGACATGAAGGCTCGGATCTGATCGAGATCGCGCACCGGCTGCTGCATCAGCATCGGCTTCACGCCGCGAAGCGGCAGCGTGGCGAGTGCGGTATGGATGGCTTCCTGCAGACCGACGTCGAACAGCGTCGCGACACGGCACAACATCCGCGAACGCAGAGCATCGAAATATCCTTGCACAACATAGGCTAACAGAACCATCAGCGACAGGCCGAGCAAGGTCGCAAGGTTGCGGCTCGGAATGACCCGATCGTAAACCTGAAGCATATAGAGAGAGCCCGACAGCATGAGCAGATTGATCACGCCGCTGAACACGGCGATACCGATCATGCGCCGCGCGCTTTCGCGCAGACCGCGGGACACCGGATCGTCAGCGTCCTGTGCTGCCTGGGCCTTTGTTGCTTGGGCCTGCGCTGCTTGGGCTTGCGCCTTTGCTTTGGCCTGTGAAGATTTCGGCGCAGCCCCACGCGAAGAATTTATCTGCGCGTGGTCCGGAATCGCATTCATCCGGGACACCTCCCGATCACAACTATATCGTTTCGACTGCAATCGACGTTGGCAGCCGATACCGACCATTTTCCGGCAAGAATTCGACCGATCGCGATTCCCATGCGCGACGCACAAAGAATCGTGTTGCAGCAACGAATTCGGCGTTGCGGCTGCAGATTTGCGGCAGAAAAATGCGCGCGTGCCGGCGTCAGCTACCGACGACCTCATGAAGTTACCGGCACCCGCGACATGCGGGAACAAGCGGACAGATGGCGCTTGGTCCGCGTCATAGAATCGTCCGGCTATCACCTTGCTTCTGCGCCCATTGGCCCCTGTGTCGGCCGAAAGACGCCACGAAGCTTGATAACTCTTCGCTTTGCACAGTGGATCGCGCAGACGGTCGCTGGCGATACAGGGGAGAACAAATAAAACATAAAGAAAAGAGATGGCTCGCTTGGCGTGCGAGGCGAGCGATCGGCGCGATCTTTGGGGATCGGCCACGGAACCGCAACGAAGCATACGGTCGGCGGACCGTTCAACTCAAAACTCCGGGCGTTTCGGGCTGGACGCTTTCGAGTTGAACGGTTTTGAGTTGAACACTTGGCGCGTTGCGGCGTGCTCACAGAAGGAGATGACTTCCGTTCGCCGGTGCCGGCGAGCCGATATCTGGGGGACAGAAAGTTTGGATAAGAGTAGCAACGGCTCCTCGCAGAGCACTGCGCAGCCTGAACTGGATCGATTCCGTGTGCAACTGCAGACCGCACCTGTGAATGGCGCGCAGTTGGCGTGTGCGCGATTTGTGCGTAGAGCCACCTCAGACGCTTGCGGCCTCCTTGAAAAAGGAGGGCGAAAGTGAGGCAACGCAAGACGGACTACGGAACCATCATCCTGCACTGGCTGCTTGTCGCGGCCATCCTCGTTGCCTTTGTCACCGGACTCCGCATCGCCACTGAATCGCCCGACCGCGCCTGGCTCAACTGGATCGACGTGGTGCTGCCGCGTGCGAATGTCTGGGTGCCGCACATGGAAGCTGCGATCGTGCTCACCGCGGTATCGATCGCCTACGCCATCTATCTGATACGGGCAGGACTGACCCGACGCATCGTGCTGGACAAGATTCGTCTGAAAGGTCTGGTCGGCCGCAAGCAGGCGAAATTCGGTTCGCTCAGCGTGCTGCTAATCTGGACGTTTTTCGCCACGATGCTGGCGCTGATCGTCAGCGGCGGTCTGCTCTATTTCGGCCTGTCCGGCGGCTACGGCATGAAGATGGTGCATTGGTATGCGACCTGGGTGATCCCGTTCTTCGCGACCTTGCATGTCCTGGTCCACTACGCGATCGGCAGGTCCTCGCAATTGCTCCGGGTCTTCCGCCCTGATCGCGTGCCGCCGCCACCACCACGCCTTGATGCGGTTGAATTGCTCACCATGCTGGTCGAGAAGTCGCCCGAGTTTCAGAGTACATCGAAGGCGCCCTTGCAGCCGGACCAGCCGCATGAAGCGGCGCAAGACCGGCGTGAGGCGCAAAGACGGACGCAGCCAAGACCGACACAACAGAGTCCGACACAACAGAGGCCAACACAACAGAGTCCAACGCAACAGAGACCAACTCAGCCCGGACCGACGCAACCAGGACCCGCGCAACAAAGACCGACGCAGCAAAATGCGTCGCCGCAAGGTCCGGCGCAGCAAGGTCCAACCACGCAACCCAGTTCGACGCCCCGCCGAACGACGAAGCCGCGAAACATGACACTGCAAGCCAATCCCTTCGTCGTCGCCGCGGCCGTCGCCATCACCGGCGCCTGGGCTGTCGTCGCGGCGGACTGGCTAGTCGAGGATCACATGGTGATTCAGCGCATCGCTGCCACCAACGCGCCGGTCCTCGACGGCGATACGTCCGATCCCGTCTGGCGCAACGTCCAGCCGTTCTCCGTGATGACCAATGACGGCGACAATTTCGACGGCAAAGGCGAATCGAAGATCGATATCCGCGCGGTGCATGACGGCACCTGGGCTTATTTCCTGTTCACCTGGGAAGACCCGACGCGCTCTCTCAAGCAACTGCCGCTGATCAAGCAGACCGACGGATGGCACATGCTGCACGACGGCTACGAGAACGGCGACGAGCACGCCTTCAATGAAGACAAGTTCTCGGTGCTGTTCACGACGCTGGACGTCCATCTCGCGGGCGACCGGACCTTCCACGCAAGCCCTCAACCGATCGCGAACGCGCCGGCCACCATGACCGGCCGCGGTCTGCACTATACGGCGGCGGAGGGGGTCTATGCCGATGTGTGGCAGTGGAAGGCGACCAGCGGCGGCCCGACGGGCTGGATGGACGACGACCATTTCGGACCGCCGCTCGAACCGACGCCCCAACAGGTCAACCACACGGAACCCTACAGGGGTGGGTTTGCACCCGATCCGGGTTCGTCCAACTATAGCGACAATTTCGTTTTCTCCTTGGACGCAGCCAGCGGCAGCCGAATCGTCACGCCGCGCCGGCTGCCAAAGAACCTCGCCGTGACTGTGGCGGCGATGGGACACATCACGCTCGATCCGAATGTGGGTGAGAGTGACGGTGCGCGCTGGTTCATGACGGAAGCTGAATCAGACCCCTATACGCCGGAACGGGATCGGCAGATTCCGGTCGGCACTGTGCTTCCGGGCGTCATCATCGCCGGCGAATTCACCGGTGATCGCGCCGACGTCCGATGCGCGGCCCGCTGGGCTTCCGGACATTGGGCGCTCGAGGTGGCCCGCCGCCTCGACGTCCAAAGCCAATACGACGTGCCATTGAAGACGGGAGTCTTCATGCGCGTGTCCGCCTTCGATCATAGCCAGATCAGGCACACCCGCCACGTCCGACCGATTCGTCTTGAGGTGGAATAGAAATGCCGAAGATCTGCAAGGTTACTCTCAATAAAGAAACGTTCTACGCCAATGTCGGTGATCTGCTGCTAGATGGCGCGATCATGAGTGGCGTTGACCTTCAACACGATTGCCGAAGCGGAATCTGCGGTAGCTGCCGTGTTCGCCTGGTCGAAGGCAAGGTGTTTGGCGGGACCGAGGAAGGCAGCGACATGATCTATGCCTGCCAGGCACGCGTCGTCTCCGACATGACGATCGTCTCCGAGCATATGCCGGAAATGATGTCGATGTCTGCGCGCGTGGCGGACCTGGTGCGTCTGGCCCCTGACGTCGTCGGCCTGTGTCTCGAACTGCCCAAGCCGATGCGTCACTTTCCCGGCCAGTACTGCAAAGTGCAATTCCGCGGCTTCCCCGAGCGCAGCTACAGCCCGAGCTATCCGCTGGAAGGCGGCCCCGACAGCCGCCTGATGTATTTCCACATCCGCAGGCTCGAGCGCGGACTGGTCTCATCGGCGCTCGGCAGGAAAATCCGCGTCGGCCATCGCGTCAAGGTCACGGGACCGCTCGGCAGCGCCTTCTTCAGACCCAAGCAGACGGCGGGCCGCACGGTCCTGGTCGCGAGCGGCACCGGCTTCGCACCGATGTGGGCGATCGCGGTCGCGGCGATCACGGAACGTCCGCAGCGCGAGCTCGTCTTCATCGCCTCCGCCCGCAAGCTTCAGTCCTTCTACATGCATAGCGCCTTGTGCCGGCTGGCGCGGTTTCCGAACGTCACCATCATTCCGGTCGTGTCGGAACCGCAGAGCGTGTCGCCGGTCGTCCGCGCGGGCCGGCCAACGGACTACATGCCTCCCTTGGCGCCGGACGACGTGGTCTACACCTGCGGCGCCCCGGCCATGACCGAGGCGGTCGCAGGGATCGCCCGCGCCGCCGGAGCAAGGTGTTACACCGACCCATTCACGCCGAGCTCGAAGCCGGAGGAGAGCGCCGGGTTGATCACGCGCTTCGCCGGCTTTTTCGATGACTCGCGCAAGGGCTCGGCCGAGCTGCGGGTCGCCTGAGGTCTGACTTCGGCGAAGCGGCTCAGGCGGCGCGTGATGTGAACCCTCTCTGGCCGCGTAGCTCAGCCATTCGTGGCGAGCCAAGCGTCAATTTCCGGGATTCGCTGCTCCCGAACCGAAAGCCGAAACGTCATATCAGCGTAGAACCTTTCCACCTGCGCCTTGTTTGCTTCAGGCACATTGACGTCAATGAACTGCCGGAGCTGCTTCAAGACCGCCTCGTCGAGGCACCGCGCCGCAATCGATGGAGCGAACGTCACCCGAATGAGCGCATCGAGCCTGGCGTTCACTTCCTTGAGGTGATCCAGAACAAACGTCCAGGCGAGTGGAGCATTTTCCACGGCGACACTAGAAATCATCGACGGTCCGGTCGTCGTCGCCGGATCATTCCCGAGCGCAATGTCGAGACTGCGCTGTGCGAGGCGCTTGTCGCGGGCCATTGCCAGAGCCACGAAGTACTGGTCCTTGGCCACGGGATCGACGGTTGCCTTCGCTAGAGCGTAAAGGCGATCATAAAGGCCTTCATCCGCCGTCAAACCCACGACACTGAGGACTGGCTGCCTGATGGAGGACGGCAAGCTGCTGGGATCGTCCGGATGTGCCAGGAAGCCGGCAAAC
>Ga0210406_10000293_pt1 | contig 72282 bp, 46 predicted proteins | sample IncBWC30MmetaG_FD_155454 | JGI IMG/M metagenome (GOLD analysis project Ga0210406, IMG submission 155454) | Forest soil microbial communities from Barre Woods Harvard Forest LTER site, Petersham, Massachusetts, United States - Inc-BW-C-30-M | ecosystem: Environmental > Terrestrial > Soil >...
AAAACCTGTATTGCCATTGGCATCTAATTTAACAATATAGGTACATAGTCCGGATAAATTACTGCTGCCATCGGTAACAGGAAAATCAAGTGAATTAGTAATGCCACTAAAGTATGCTTCACCATTAAACACTCTGAAAGAAGTATTATTATCCTGGTTGGTACCTCCAATATAAGTAGCATAGCCGATCACCCCTGTTGTACTCATCTTTACAGCAAAAACATCATCAGATCCTAAATAAGCATGGCCGGTGGTAACAGGGAAATTGGAAGACTTGGTTCTTCCATTGATATAAATATTTCCACTTTGAATAATATAAGAAACGGCGGCATCATTGCCATTGCCACCCATACAAGTAGCAAAAATAGTAGCGCCGTTTGTACTGTTTAATTTGATCAGAAAAGCATCGCTTGTACCGCCTGCATAAGGAGTGCCACCGCTTACCGGGAAATTAGTTGATGTGGTAGAACCCAAAAGATATAATTCATTACCTATGATCTGCATGGAAAGCGAAGTTACCAGTGACTCATCACCGGAACCGCCATAATAAGTTGAAAAAGAGACAGCGCCACTTGCATTTAATTTAGTTACTGCGATATCAGCTCCGCCAGAATAAGTGCTGCCATTGGTAACCGGAAGATTAGGAGAGTTGGTTGTACCTGCGATATAAACTTCGCCAGCTATTACTTGTAATTGCGAATAGATATCATCTCCGGAGCCGCCAATGTAAGTTGAGTAGGCAACAGAACCATCAACATTCAATTTTGTTACAACAGCATCTCTGCCACCTGAATAACTGCTGCCATTCGTAACAGGGAAATTAGCGGATGTGGTATTTGATAAAATATATGTTTCACCATTTACCACCAGCGAGTTCATCAAACTGTCTTGTCCGCTACCACCTAAATAAGTGGAATAGTTAATATGCGCCTGTGCATGTAACTGAACGGGCAATTGCAGTGCAATAAATAAAATACAATAAAATAATAAGCGTAGCTTTTTGCTCATAGCTGATAGTATAAAATGATAATTTGATTAAAACCCGATTAAAGCTATATGATTATTAAAAGTAACGGACACAAAACATATAACATACGTTTCATCAATGTTGCAACATTATTAGTTAGTTTATAGCCAAAGGTTAGACGGGCACTTTTAACAAACTGCTGCCTGCACATCTGATTAAATAATTATTATTTGCAAAAATAGTTACAAATTTAAAATCGTAAAGAACATATTTTGCAGGCAAGACGAAAAGTCGTTTTATAATTGATGATGCCAGACGTCTTTCCGACTTACCGGCAAAAATAAAAATCTCATTTACAAAAAGCCGCAAAAAAACTTAGCGTTTTCTTTGCGGCTTTTCCTTTGCGCACTTTGCGGTTCAAAAAACTTACTGCAAAAATTTAACCGTAAGTCCTGTTATCAATACCAAACCTATGCTCATCAATGTACCAATAACTAAATATTCTGTTTTTATTTCGGGCCTGTCTTTTTCGTTAAAGCGTATGATGCTTTTAGCGGCTATCAGTAAACCAATAGCGCCATATTCATTTTTTAAAACAAATATTAAAATGATGACACGCTCCATAATGCCGATCCATTTTCCTGCATCGACTAAACTGATATTATCTGTAGGATCTGCTTTAATATTATTGCTCCATTTCTTTGTAAGCTCTCCAATTAAAATACCTGCAGGGAAAGTAACAAAAACAAACGCTGTAGCAACTTTCCATACATAAGGCGATACATTGATGTGTTGCCACAATAATTGAAGATTGCTTAAATTGAAGAAAGTAAAATACCAACAAGTTGTAATTACCAGCAAATGCAATAACTGATCAAGGATAAAATAAACGCTGGTAGGTTGTTGGTAAGATTTCCAGGCATCGATCAATACATGTGTTACTACAATGATCAAAGCTATTGACCAGTATTGCCAGCCGATCATTAATAAAGCCGTTGCAAAAGTTACCAAACCATGCAGGTATAATTTGCCGGAGCCAAAATGTTTCTCGTTCCGGTCAGCAACCCAGCTTTTAGGCTGTAATATAAAATCGGAGAGGAGATGGGCCAGTATCAATTTGGTTAACCAGATAGATTCAATGATCATGATAATTGTTTAATGATGTTTTCATATTGCTGTAATAACTTATCGATCTCTGTCCATTTGCCGGCGCTTACATGCTGGTTAATGGTACTTTTCGATTTCTTTAATTTATCTGCAACATCCTGTTGCGTTACTCCTTTTAATAATTCGAAGATCACAGTTGATTGTTTTTCTGTCATCTCTTTAAAAATTGAATTTAAGTAATCTGCTATTATTTGTAGCGCCACATTCCCTAAAATATTATTGGGTGCGGCAGTGATGGCTAATCTTGTATCCGTTTTGATCAATTCGTCAAATGTACGGCCCGATAAAATGAATGCTTCTCCTTTTGCCGTACGCAGGGTTTGGACCGGCGTATTTACTTTGCCTACACCAATGCTTAGCCGTATGTCGGATGCCTGGCGGCTATCACCCGATATACTGATAGCTGCAGTACGGCACAGTAACGCCACTTTCAAAGCATCTGCCGCATCGGGTACGTACAACTGAAAGCTATCACCGCGATAAAATTCGTACGTATAACCCGTCAATACAGATTGCAAAGCGGCCAACAGTTTTTTCTCTTTTGGTCCGGTCAATTTTGTAGAATTAACAATATCTCCCGTAACGATCGCTTGTATTGCCATTGGTAATTGTTTGTGTAAATATACGAATATTTATATAATTCGTATAAATGAACGAATATTTAATTAATTCGTTTAAATGAACGAACCATCAGATTAATTAAGAATTAGGAATTAGGAATGAAGAATGAAAAAAAGCTGCAAGAATTATCCTTGCAGCTTTCCAGTAGTTTATGAATCTTAATTCTTCATTCCTAATTCTTAATTACCTAAAATCCTTCCGTTAAAACAATCTCTTCCTCTACAATTTCTAAAGCTTTATTAGCGGCTTTATTTTTGACCATCTGGCTAACTCTGTATAATAATATAATACTAAGGATTGAAATACCTACGATCACGTAGCCGACAATATTATAATTTTCGAGCGGACTGTATTTTGTTTTTTGTACCACGATCATACCTGCAACTGTTGCAGCAATACCGCCTGCAATTTGTTGTAAAGATGCATTGATGCTCATAAAAGCACCACGATCCGCCATATCAGGAACGGCACTTGTTAAAGCTGATGATGGGATCATTCTGCTCATAACACCCATCATCATCAGAATATTTAACGCTACTACCAACAAAAATGGAATAGGCGTAAGGTTGGTATATACTACACACATGATCATCATAAATATACTGGCAACAGCAAATATTTTAAACTTGCTTACTTTGTCACTTAGCTTACCGATCAACGGCATGATCACTAATGAACTGACACCTGATATCATAAATAATAAGGGCAATTGTTGTTGTGTAACATGCAAATTATTAATGGCGAACGCGCTACCAAAAGGCATCATCATAAAACCTCCGATCGATAATAGTGCAGTAGCAGTAAAGCCTATACGGTAATCGCGTTTGGCAACAGTGTGCCATAAATGTAATAGGGCAGATCTGTCTTGTTGTATTTCCAGGTGTTTGTTTACTGGTTGTAATTTAATAACGATCGTTATTGCGATGATAACAGCCATACCTGCCACCATTAAAAACGGCGCTTCCCAACCCAATGCGTTGGCTAAATATAATCCAATAGGAATACCTAAAATCTGACTGGCACCAAATCCCATTTGAATGAAACCCATTACTCGTCCGCGTTGTTGTAAAGAAAAAATATCTGTAATGATAGCCATGGATATAGAACCGATCACACCACCAAACAAACCGGTAATGATACGTGCCGCCAGTAATTGATTATAATTTTGCGCCACACCACAAAATATACTGCCGAGGATAAAGCCGGAATAAAAGAATAGCAATAGTTTTTTACGATCGAATCTATCGGCAAACCCTGCCGTTAATAAACCGGATGCACCTGCACTAAATGCATACGCAGCAACCGCTACACCAAAGGCTGAAGGTTTAAGGTTAAAAGATTTCATCAGCATATCACCTAATGGAGACATCACCATAAAATCAAGTATCACGGTAAATTGTGTGATAGCCAAAATAAATATTACGAATTTTTGATACCCCGTAAACGGTATTATTTCTGGTTGAGCTTGTTTCATTTTATTTAAGTTAATTCACAGCATTCATAGCCGTGTTGTTTAATAATATCGATAACATGCTGATGTTTCATTGTGCAGGAGATGACACGCAATACACAATCCACATCGTTCATATCGATGTTCCATTTATCTATTCTTTCTTCTTTATTCAATACAGCCTGTAAGATCAGCTTGTCGGCATCTGTCTTAATATCTGTCTTGAATAATAATATGTGATCAGGATTTTCCATTAGGTTTTCAGTAAGGTTTAGATTAGTTTTTTAATGCCTTAACAACCAGGTCGAATGCTTTCCATACTACCTCGTCGCTTATTTTAAATGGCCGTCCGCCAAAACTCTGGCCTTCACTATGAAAACGTACCAATGAATATAGAGGCGAAAACGCAATGGACCAGTATACTTCCGGTATCATACGGTTTATCTCACCGCGGTCGTGAGCGTTCTTCATGAATTTTTCAATATTATGAACAAAATTCGTTTTAAAAGCTTCTAAAAAAGTTTCATTATAAGTAGAGCTCCGCAACTGATCGAAGAAAGGGCCGATACTTATATTATCCATCATGTATTTATACCGGTTCTCCCATTGAACACGCAGGCCTTCTTCAAAATGCATCTCCGGATCAAAGTTTATCAGCATAGCTTCACCCATGCGTTCACCTTCTTCCTGCGCAATTTTAATGATCAGGTCATCTTTGTCTTTGTAATAAATATATAAGGTAGCAACCGATATGTCGCAAGCCTTCGATAATTTATTCATCGTAAATCCTTCAAAGCCGTGTTTAACGATCAGCTCGATCGATTTCTGTTTTACCAGCTCTTGTTTATCTGTATTTCTTGTGCGCATTGCTATTGTTTAACACCGCAAATATAAGTGAATGTTCATTTATTTATAAAAGATCGTTAATTATTTTTTCTATATGCGGCGAATAAACTGTATAATCACCGCATAATATGCGGTGATTAAGTTGCCAATGCGGTGATTAAATGAACGCTAAAAAGAAATGCTCAATAAATTATTGAACGAATTTGAAGGAAAACTAACTTCCTCTAAATGGGCAAAGATGATGAAGTGCTCTCAGGATACGGCTTTACGGGATATACAAGATCTGGTTACCAAAAACATTTTAACAAAAGAAGAAAGCGGGGGAAGAAGTACTAATTATGTATTGAAGGGGATAGTAAGTGAAAAGTTAAAACCAGAAAGTAAATAAGAAATTTTGCCGGTAAGCCTGTAAGTCGTTTCTAATTAATGAACTTCAAAAACGTCTTTCCAACTTCCCGGCAAAAAAATCTAAGGTAATAAATTAAAAGCGGGCCTAAAAAAACTCAATTTTAACTCTTCACTTTTGACTTTGTAAAGTTATTTTTTTCTTCTGCCAAGATTATAAGATGCGCCAATGCCTATGTTTTGTATATCTTCAAAATTGGCATCAGATACAAATACCTGATTATAAAAAGCGTAAAAATTCCAGCTGTAATTGTGATACCCTAATTGGGGCTTAACATACACGCCACCAGTAGGTGTATTATCTCCGGTTAAAAAAGAGTAACCAGCATCAACACCTGCGAAAAAACCAGCGGGCTGAGAATAATAGCGCAACATCAAACCAACAGGAATATTACCAAAACCATCTGCACCATTCTTACCAAAAAATTGAGTGTAACCTGAAGTAAGACCGATACCAAAATTTCTTGTCGCCATGTACTGTCCGCTTAAAGTAGCGCCCGCAGCAAACGATGTGTAATTAGAAATTGCACCAACTGGTGCACTCGCTTCTAATCCGATCTTGAACCAGGAAGCATTGCGCCCCATTTCTGCTTTTTGTGCAAATGAATATGTACTGATGCATACAGTCATTAATCCCAATAGTAATACTTTTTTCATAATTGTTTGTTTTTCAATACGTTTCCAAACGCTGTGCCAAAAAAATGTAATAGGTAATAAGTTGTAAGTAATAAGTAAAAATCAAAGTGAAAGGAGCGAAGATTTTTTGCCGGGAAGTCGATAAGTCGTTTCCTGATTAATGAACTCTAAAAAACGTGCTTAGTGGAAAAACTTTAATTGAAGTCGATAAGAAGTTAAAGTGAAAACCAAAAAGTAAAACGGAAATATTTTTGCCGGAAAGTCGGGAAGGCGTCTCCTAATTAATGAACGCTAAAAAACGTCTTTCCGTCTTACCGGCAAAAAAATATATTACCAGGATTATAAACGCCTTAACTTTTAGGATTTGACTTTTGACTTTTAACTTATCTCGTGAAGCTTTCCATTATCTCTAGGCTAACCAATGCTTCTTCCAAAGAGCATGGATTAAGTTCGTTGCCTAAAAAGTATTGCACTACTTTTTCAATCATGGGTTGTTGAATATGTGCAGGATGTTCGAAAGAAAATTCTTGTTTACCTGCGGCAGTAATTACAGTAAGTTTTTTGCCAAAAAATGGAAAAGTCAGTGAACCTTTTTCTCCGATGATGCGGCATTCATCTTCATTAATATCGGGTGTGGTAAAGCACCAGTTGCCGGTAAATAAAATATCATTCGGTAATTGTATCTGGCCAATAACTGTATCATCTGCATCATACAATTTTGCCTGGTTAACAGATATGCCTGAACAGGAAATATAACGGCCAAACAGAAAACTAATAATATCTAACTGATGCGGTGCCAGATCAAAAAATAATCCACCACCAGAAATAGCAGGATCAACGCGCCAGTTTTTTTCTGTATTGGCAATGATAGGAGACTGGTGTGGTTGCAGCATATTCAATTGTATCAACTTCACCTTACCAATAGTATTATCAGCGATCATTTTTTGTATCGCCAAAAACATCGGCAATGCTCTTCTGTAATGCGCCACTACTAATTTCCCTTTGGTAGTATTTACACAACCGATCATTCGCTTGCAGGAAGCAACATCAGTTGTAACAGGTTTTTCTACATACACCAACTTGCCGGCCTGTAAAGCTTGCACAGCATATTCTTCATGAAATTTTGGTGGTGTTGCTACATACACTCCATTAATAGCAGGATCATTAATTAAATCATCCGCATTACTATACCATTTCGGAACACCATGGCGCTTTGCATAATCCGCTGCCTTTTCAGCATCTCTGCGCATTACTGCAATGAGTTGTGAGTTGGGCACTTTGTTAAATGCAGGCCCGCTTTTTACTTCGGTTACATCACCACAACCGATGATGCCCCAGGAGATTGTATTGTTTTTATTCATTAATTCGTTATTAATAATAAAAAAATAGAGATCACTCAAAAAGCGATCTCTAACACGGTGGCTCCGTTTCTTATGTGGCTGCCTCCATAATGCAAATATATTAAATATTTTCAAGAGTAAATGACATGGCACCTATGCCAATATCAGGCTCATCTTTATAGATAATTTTTTATTTGACTTTAATGCTTCGTCTACCATTTTTAAAATGGCATTAAATCCATAGAACTGTTCTCCGGCAAATAATTCTTGTTCAGTCTGACCAGTCATTTTAAGATACTCATTTATTTTGTCCATCGCTCTATGTTTTGTTGTGATTTGCTTTCAAACTTTTACTAACTTAGTTCTTACACAACTGAAATCCCAAAGGAATTGCTTGCCATCCGTTGTGATTTGCTTTCAAACTTTTACTAACTTAGTTCTTACACAACTTGGAACAAGCCCTTTAACGAGCCGTCAGCGTTGTGATTTGCTTTCAAACTTTTACTAACTTAGTTCTTACACAACGTTTTGAATGCTGTAATATGTTTCAATCACGTTGTGATTTGCTTTCAAACTTTTACTAACTTAGTTCTTACACAACATTTTTATTTATTAAACCATATACAAAACCGTTGTGATTTGCTTTCAAACTTTTACTAACTTAGCTCTTACACAACAGATTTAGCTGCTGTACCTAACGCTCCTACGTTGTGATTTGCTTTCAAACTTTTACTAACTTAGTTCTTACACAACTGCTATCCAACTTTTTATATCGAAGAAATTGTTGTGATTTGCTTTCAAACTTTTACTAACTTAGTTCTTACACAACAATGTAACGGACGGGGCTAACACTAGCTTGTTGTGATTTGCTTTCAAACTTTTACTAACTTAGTTCTTACACAACTTAAAACTTATGTATACAATAAATAAACCTGTTGTGATTTGCTTTCAAACTTTTACTAACTTAGTTCTTACACAACCGTATCGGTCGTTGCGCCACTTGTCTTATTGTTGTGATTTGCTTTCAAACTTTTACTAACTTAGTTCTTACACAACTACATGAATTAGGAACCTTCTGATCTTTCTGTTGTGATTTGCTTTCAAACTTTTACTAACTTAGTTCTTACACAACTTACGTGGCGCAATTCTTATATGACAACGAGTTGTGATTTGCTTTCAAACTTTTACTAACTTAGTTCTTACACAACTTACAGTAGTTGAAAAGCTAACATCAATGGGTTGTGATTTGCTTTCAAACTTTTACTAACTTAGTTCTTACACAACAACATTTGCTACAACAACAATACAGTACCTGTTGTGATTTGCTTTCAAACTTTTACTAACTTAGTTCTTACACAACATTTTTTCATAATCAAGATTTGTTTGATTCGTTGTGATTTGCTTTCAAACTTTTACTAACTTAGTTCTTACACAACTATTGCGTATGTATTAGTTGCGCTAAACGCGTTGTGATTTGCTTTCAAACTTTTACTAACTTAGTTCTTACACAACCTTCGTTTCGATCAACACTGAGCAGATCTAGTTGTGATTTGCTTTCAAACTTTTACTAACTTAGTTCTTACACAACTATTGTATATAAAATGCCTATCGCACAGATGTTGTGATTTGCTTTCAAACTTTTACTAACTTAGTTCTTACACAACAACAATATCAATAAATCAATCAATAAGAATGTTGTGATTTGCTTTCAAACTTTTACTAACTTAGTTCTTACACAACTAATCCAAATAATTTACCTTGGTTCACCGCGTTGTGATTTGCTTTCAAACTTTTACTAACTTAGTTCTTACACAACCTTGCACTTCGCTGTTATTGCTTATTTCCCGTTGTGATTTGCTTTCAAACTTTTACTAACTTAGTTCTTACACAACACACCAGTTGCAACGATTGTACGTGCAGGAGTTGTGATTTGCTTTCAAACTTTTACTAACTTAGTTCTTACACAACTAAAGTATTCGCAACTGTGGGGTGGCTTTGGTTGTGATTTGCTTTCAAACTTTTACTAACTTAGTTCTTACACAACATAGATCACCCTCACTATCTTTAACGTCATGTTGTGATTTGCTTTCAAACTTTTACTAACTTAGTTCTTACACAACTTTTAAATTTAAAATAATAAGAAACTAAACGTTGTGATTTGCTTTCAAACTTTTACTAACTTAGTTCTTACACAACACAAGGATGTATTTGTTGTTACTGACTTGGGTTGTGATTTGCTTTCAAACTTTTACTAACTTAGTTCTTACACAACTATAATGTTCTTCATAGTTCGCTAAGATAAGTTGTGATTTGCTTTCAAACTTTTACTAACTTAGTTCTTACACAACTAAAATAGATAACAATAATATTTGTACACAGTTGTGATTTGCTTTCAAACTTTTACTAACTTAGTTCTTACACAACGGTTTTGGCTAAAAGCCTTTACCGTTGTGTATTTAAGTTGGTTTTTACGATCAAAAAATGGAATTTGTTGCCGTTTTTTGATTCCTGATCTTAGGATTAAAACATTTCTAATTGTTGAACAGGAGGGGCGGTTTCAGCTTGTTTATGGCCATGAAATATCTCCATCATGCCAAATTGCTTATCTGTAATGCACATAATTCCGATATGTCCTTTCTCTGGAAGTATCTTTTTTACTCTTTTTATATGAACATCGGCATTTTCACGGCTGGCACAATGGCGTATATATATGGAGAATTGAAACATTTGGAACCCGTCTTTAAGAATATTTTTTCTGAATAACGCATATATTTTCCGCTCCTTTGGAGTTTCTGTAGGAAGGTCGAAAAATACAAGTACCCACATAATTCGGTATGCGTTTAAGCGGTTTTGCATATGATCAGTCCAGAATGTTATATAAATTCCGGATATAAGATCTTTCTTTGTTTTCCTTCAAAACATTTGGCCAATGAGGCTGTGGTTTTCTGTACGGCTACCATTAAAGGACTTTTTTCTTCATTGATAAAGACATCCATTGCAGGGATAGCTAATAACTCCTTTTTCATATTTGGCGTAAGCTCCAAAAACTTGCCGTTAAGGTTCACAATATTCACTACAACTTTATCTACAAATGGGCGATAGGGCTCCATTATGTCATCGGCTAAACAATAAGCATTGTATTGATTCTTATGAAAAATACCCAAAGTTGGTAATAATCCGCTTGCTACAATACTTCTTGCAACTACGGCTCTTAATATAGCATAGCCGTAATTCAATAAATTATTAGGAGGTTCACCAAAGCGCTCTCTTTTAAAATCAGGAAATATTTGAAATATGTTCTTCCAATAATAAGCTGCCGCTACAGCTTCATTATTGTCACTATCGCCGCTTTTTACTTCAGCTGCAAGGGTGCGCATATTTTTTATTGGAACCCGAATACTTTCTAATAATACAGCTTGGTTATAAATTTTTGTTGAAACAGTTTGTTGCCACAATTGCTTTTTTAATGGCACAGTAGCTTCTACTTGCGCCTGAAATTTTTGTGATTGCAGTGTGTGTCCATCAAGGTTTAATAAAAGGCCCGTAGGGTGGTGGCTATTATCGCAAGTAATAAACGCTACATTGTTTGCCAGTAATTTAGCTATTAATGCTTGACTAATTGTTATTTGCTGATGATCTAAAATAAGTACACCTATATCTTCAATCGGTAATGATTTTGTTTCGCCGGTATCTATACTTTCAAATACCAATTGCTCATCTTTTGTTTTAAGATAAGCAGGGTTGCCAAAGTATAATGTACGTTTAATCATAAAAGTGATTTTATATTTCCTAATCTGTCAACCCTTAATTTGATACATATATCTTTAATTGATTTTTTTTCTAATGAAGTTTCAAGTTTATTTAATTGTGTAAATTCAACTTTATCTACGATTGATTTTGATATTGAATAAGGAATAGCATAAAGCCGATTCCCTGTAAAACTTACAATTTTATAAATATTTTTCATTTTTTCTTTATCGAACTTTTTAAAATCAATCCTATTGTGTTCTCTTTCTTCTTCAGTAGGTAAGTATACAAGGTCATTAGGAGATAAATACATTAATAATTGATGTCCCATTTCATTCGTTTCTGATACAGGTTTTTGCCCTTGTTTTTGTCTTTCAATTACTATATTTAAAGGTGTAGTATCATAGCTACGCTTGCCATTAGCATCGCTATAAATTGCAAAAAACAAATTAGTTCCTTTTGCAGCTTCAACATATTTATTCTTTTTATCACCAGTTTGACCTACATTAAATTTATTTCCTTTGGTTTCATAAGTACGTGCTTTGTAAATAGGATAATGAGGCCTACCGTTTAATATTTTTATTGTTCTATTCATTTCATCCAAGCCATCAGCAGAGAAAGCTAACTCAGGATGTTCGATGACTTTTCCATTTTTTTCTTCATTGTATTTTTGCAAATGTTTCAACATGATTTTTTGTATACTGCTATCGGTAATAGAGAGGATTTTTATAGATGTAAAACTTTCATCAATTCTTACCCTTGACGCCACATTGTCCTTATCCCAATAATAAATCTCCATTTTGGAAATATCATTGTCCATCCATTTATTTTCGATGTCCTTAAAGAATTTGGTTATTTTTTTCTTGTCATAATTTAAGGCCACCAATTCTTTTATTTTATTTCTTAAAGTTTTATCTACTATCATTTCCAAACTGTCAATTGCGGTAGAAAGCGAAACTATTTTTTTGAATTTTAACTGTACTAATCCTGAAACGGTATCCTTATGCATTGGCTTCCTTACTACCCAATTATCGCCTTTTGTTTGTTTTATTAATTCCTTTTTAAGTTTGCCATTTTCATCTTTCTTCCAGGCTTGGTAATGATTTACGGTTTTATTGATAATCCTAAGATTTTGTTTGAAGCTTATGATGATATTGTATAAAGTTTCTTTAGAATCTTGAGTAAAAGTATCCCATGGCTTATGGAACATCCATTTGTAATTTTGTTTCGTATCGTCATTATATTTTTTAAAACAAAGTGCATGTTTTAAATCATAACGTTTTTTATCTTTTTCTTCTTTCGATTTTTTACCTAATGCGCTTTCATTATTCAAATAATTAATATGGCTTCGGCTGGCACACGCAATAACAATGGCATCTAACGTATGGTGGCGGTGATCTATTCTTTTTTTGTTAAATCCTTTTTGTAACTCCATTGGGACTTGAGTTTGAAAAACTTTCTTCCCATTTTTATTCGTCCATTCGCCAAAGTTTGTACTTTTTGTTAACTCATTTAACCTTTCAAATCGTGGCGTAATAATTTCATTCCATATATCGTTTAATCCCCAATCCTGTTTTAGTATGGATGTTATAGTACCATTAGTTGCTATTACATTTTTAGAAATTGATTCCTGTTCTCCATCTTCACGTACGATATTGCTCATTAAGTTTTTCACAACTTTGCTTATATAACGACTATCATTTAATTGCCGTTGAATAAATGCTTCGGGAATATCCTCCATTAATAACTTTTTCATTTTGCCGCGGCTCTTTGAATAGTTGTCCTTTACAAACTTCTCATACTCTTCAACTGAAAAAATCTTAGCTGGAGGTCTGCCTCCGGTTAGCTCTATAATCTTGCCGTAATTCGCCTTGATATATTCAAACCCAAGGAGATTATCTTTATCCTTATTTACTTCTGTTTCGCAAATCACTTTATTACTTAAAGAATTATCAAAATACCTAGACTGCGGAATAATATGTTCAATGTCGTAATCCCTTGTAAAAAGTTTGCTTAAAGGAATAACATTTCCTGTATATGGAGAGCGATATTTCTGCTGTAGCCAAAGCGTATATTTTAATAATTCAGATGATGAAGGTTGGGCTTGTCTAGATATTTTTAAAATATCGTCAGGAATATTTCCATCAGCAGCGCTTAAAACACCTTCTTCATATATTTTCAAGATTTCTTGCTGCATAGGAGAGTAGGGGCGTACATTTTCAACATTGCCCTCATTTAATAACTCAACTAGTAGAGCTTTAATACGAAGATTTGTATTTTCATTCTCGCTTATTTGATTAGCCATATCCTTACGCTTATCAGCAGGGTTTTTCATTTCTCTTCCCAACTCAATATGTATTTCGTCGAAGAAATTTTCTGCACCATTGCCATGTTGTAGCCAAATGTCTTTAACGATCTGAAGGGTTTCATTAATTACTTGCTCAACTATAGGGTTTCTCAAACTGTGCTGTTCTATTCTTTCTATATCACTTACCGTTTTCCATTTTACGATTTCCCCTTCCTCAGAATGTCTATCATAAACGATATAAGAAGTAAGCCATTGAGGTAATCCTTTAAAATCCTTTAAATGATTAAGATGAATAGATTTTTCTCTTACTCTATTTCTAATGGTTTCGTCATATTCACCAGTTATTAATTTATTAATTCTTTCTATTGTTTCAGGATGAAAATCATTTTCATCCCAATATTTACCTATTCTCATTAAAGGCAATATTTTTTTTATTGCCTTGGCAGAATAAGAACCATATTCTTTTTTAAAAGGGGGAAACTTTCTAAAGTTTTGTATAAAATCATCCTCTAAATTATTCTTAGCAGCAAATGTTGTAAGTGCTTTTTGAATATCATCTTTATCTTCTACCGAATATAGAATATGCCAAATATTTTCTTCAACTTCTTTACTTAAAAAATTTGCAGGGACATTTTTAGTTTTGGATAATCTGGTTTGTATTTGAGTTTTAGTTTCATTACAAGGGTATTTTTTGGATTCATCCTTTACAACGTCATAGACATAATTCCACCTATAATTAGCCGGTTGTAATTTTAATGGTTTTAGTAAAAAAGTAAGTAATGCTTTGTGATCAACTTCCCTTCTATCATTTAGCCAATCGAATAAGGTTATCCAATCTTCTTCTGATTTGAGTAATTCGTCTGTAACATTTTTATCCGTTTCCTTCTCATAAATTTTAAGATTCTGAAGCCATTGCCAAAGTCTGAATTCTTGGAATAACGGATGTGATTTAGCAATACATTTTAATGGTTGAATTTCTTTTTTACCATCTTTAATAAATGTGCGGGTCTCAAATTTACAATTACTGATTAGCGATTTTTTACTTTTAAGAGGGCGTTGATAGAAAATGATATCGTTTAAAAATAAGTGGGTAAAATCTTTTTCAATAATACTATTACGATGAGCTTCATTGTTTTCATATAATTCCTCTAAGGCAAGTTGATAAATATTGTTATCACTCAATTCTGGGTGAAATGTCAGTTGTGTTTGTAATATTTTTTGTAATTCTGCTTTGTAAAAATTTCGTTCAACAACCCGTACTAATTTCCCTTTTATCTTTTGATTTGGATTTTCAAGCAAGCTATCATAAATATAAGCACCTACAGTTTTGTCGCTTTGATTAATGTCATATTCAGTTTTCTTTTTTACCAATGTCCAGTCATCTTCTGCAGGAGCACGGAAAGATCTTTTTTCCTTTCCTTCTTTATCTGTTTTTATAGTGCCATCTTCATTAAGATCTGTCGTAACAATAAATTCTTTTGTCTTTCCTGTCCAATTTAAAAAGGTTTTACTTGTACGTCTATATATCCAGCCATTTTCTAAATTGACATTATACCAAGTTTCATCATTTGCCTTTTTATCATCAGTAGCAATAACGCTAATAACTTTCAAAGAATAAAATTCTACCAATTTGTTAGGAATTTCTTCTTCCTCTTCGCCACGTAGTTGGTAATAACCTCTTTTTTGATTAAAGTTTAACAGCAGCCACGCTAACTCTTCTTTTTCTATTTTTTCAATAAGTGCTTTTTTTCGCAGGTAATAGATAGTCCAGTCATAGGGGATTTTTTTATTATTCTCTAATAACAGGGGTTGATGAATTGCGAAATCATCAACCATCTCCTTAAAAGAGGTTGTGAAAATAAAATCGAATTTATTAGTAATACTATTAAAGGTATAGGGTAATTTAGGTTCTGTGTCAGGAATGAACTGACCTAAACGTTTTTCAAAATCAATTTGTTGTTTATAATGATCTGGTAAAAAGCCAAGAATATTCAATACCCTGTGTAAGCGTTCTCTACGTAATAAATGTCTCTCTCTTAATCTGCGAATACCTCTAAATTCTGTTCTCTCAGCTGTTTGAGAAATAGAAACACCATTATCAAATTTCCCTAAAACGTCCTGACTCATTGGGAGAATACGGCTTCCCGCAGCGATAATGCTTCCTTCATTTTTTTCTTTGTCTTTTTCAATTAAAGCCCAGCCAATTGAATTCGTTCCTAAATCAAGTCCTAAGATTTTTTTACTCATAATGTTGGTAGTTAGTTATTTTCTATATCTTTAATCTTGAAAGCAAATCACAATAAGGATTATTCCGTTGTGAAAACATTCAAAGCGGCGCAAGTCGCTTTTTTTATGCGCTAGAAAAATCAATTATGTCGATTTGATATTTATCGGATACGTTTATAGATTGTGTTAGTTTTTAGAATATGAATTCTACACAATATAATAAATTTATGAATAAAAGAGACCCTCTTTGATGCTTATTTTGAAGACAGACATGGCTTTCAGAAGAATGCTTGTTTAACATGTAGCCAGTAAATTCGAAATGACGAATAGTTTATTATTCCATTATAGAATTGTTCATAATTGGCAAATAAAAAATCCCACAAGCTCAACGCAAGTGGGATATATTTTCAAAGAGAAAACTAATAAACTATTTTTTCTTAGCAGCTACTTTCTTCGGAGCTGCTTTCTTCGGCGCAGCCTTTTTAGGTGCCGTTTTTTTTGCTGCTGCTTTTTTAGGGTTTGAAGCTTTCTTCTTTTTCTTATCAGCTTTTGCTAAATGATCAGCAAATATTTTACTTGCCTGGTGTAGTTTCTCATCGAATTTTTTTCCTAATGCTTCTTTGTAGTCGCCTAGAACGTCACCGATTTTTGTGTAGAAATGTTCGTGAACTTCAGTTCTTTTAACTGCTTTTTTAGCAGCAGATTTTTTTTTAGTAGACATTGTTTATTGTTTTAATGAGTTAATGGCAGTAAGGTAACACAAACTGCGCCAGAAAAAATGGATGTAGTTGTTATTGATTTATTAATAAATTTTTATTTGCCGGTAAATCGATAAGTCGATTTATAATTTGTTGATGTTTTATTTATCGTCTTACATTCTTCCCGGCAAAAGAATATTCTTATGTCTTGTCATGCTGGGGAACGAAGCATCTGATCGGACACAGTTATTCGGATTGTTTACAGATTAGATTCTTCGCTTCGCTCTGAATGACAGGAGCATTGAACATTTTATTTCTTAATGCAAACTTCATCACAGAAGCATTATCTCTGAAAAATTCTTTGTATATTGAAGCATGGCATACAAAAAAATAGCACAGCACAGGCAAGCTATAAAAGAAGGCACGGATCTAAACAAATCATCTATTTACCTGGCTCTGGCAGCGGATCTTGCTATTGCTATTACTAAATTTATTGCAGCGTTTATAACACGAAGTTCTGCTATGCTTTCTGAAGGGATACATTCTCTGGTTGATTCTCTGAATGAAATATTATTGTTATTAGGGTTGAAGACGAGTATGAAACCTGCAGATGAAACAAGGCCTTTCGGTTACGGGAAGGAATTATATTTCTGGTCGTTCATTGTATCGATGCTGATTTTTATTTTAGGCGGAGGCATTGCATTATACGAAGGCATTGATAGAATAATTAATCCACAGCCAATGTCGAATGTAGGATGGAGCTATATTGTTTTGATTGTTGCTTTTGTGTTCAATGTTTTCTCTTCTATTGCAGCCTTTAAAGTGTTCAATAAAAACAGGGTAGAGCCGGAATCGTTCTGGCGCTCTTTTATCAAAAGTAAAGATCCTTCCACTTTTGTGGTGTTGTTTGAAGATGTATCCGGTATACTTGGTATTGTAGTGGCTTTTGTAGGAATATTCCTTGGTAGTTATTTTCATAATTTATATGCTGATGGTATTGCTTCTATCATCATCGGTGTTATTTTAATTGGCTTTTCTCTTTTGTTATTGCGCGAAAGCAGAAGCTTATTAATGGGAGAGACGGTTGGAAAACGAACGCTCGATGAAATTATTGCCATTGTTGAATCTGACAAAGATGTGGTTAAAGTAACACAGAATCTTTCCATGTACATGGCTCCGGAGGAAGTACTATTATTATTGATGACCGATTTTCGCAATGACCTTACTACACAAGAAATATTAGTGGCTATCGAACGGGTCAAGAAAGAAGTAAGGAAAAAATATTCAAGGGTCAAACAGTTTTTTATTCAGCCGGTGTAAAGTAGCAGGCTGCTAACATTGAACATTTGTATTTATTTTATCAAACCGGGATCGAAAAATAAAACGTGCTGCCATTTCCTTCCACACTCTGTACCCACACTGTTCCTTTATGCGCTTGTACGATCTGTTTGGATAAATGCAATCCAAGTCCGATACCTTGCAGGTTCTTCGTTTTTTTCGCACGGAAATAACGTTCAAATACATAAGGCTGCTCTTCTTTGGGAATCCCTTTGCCCTGATCTCTTACGGATATGATGAATTGATCGTCTTTCAGTTGTATGTCAACAGCAATAGCGCTTCCGGGAGAAGAATACTTGATAGCATTATCCAGGTAATTAGTTAACACCTGGATCAATTTGTATTTATCTCCTTTGATATCAGTTGTGACAAAACTTTTTATGGCAACATTGCTTTCGGGATGCGTTACCTGTATTGTTTCGATCGCTTCCTGTATAAATCCGATTGCCGGGAAAGTGGCGTAATGTAATGACAGGTTACCGGAATTATTCAAAGTGTCTTCATACAATTCGGAAATGATGCTGCTTAAGCGACGTATGCTGTTATTACTTTTTGCCAAATATTCTTCGATACCATCTGTTTTATTTTCAGCTAATAAATTTGAGATCATATTGTTATACAAAATGATGGTCGACAAAGGATTTTTTAATTCGTGTGCCACAAAGCCTATAATGTCTTCGCGGTTTCTTTCCAATATTTTTTGAATGGTAATGTCATGAGCCGTTAACAAAATATGTTGCCGGTTAACCGACTGTTGCATTATACTGCATTTACAGGTAAATATTTTTTTATCCTTTTCATCAAAAGCGATTTCAAAATGTGCATTTGAAAAACATATTTTTGTGTCGAGCGCATATTGCAATTTGGTAACAAGATCCTTATTATCGTCAAATGGCAATATGGCTTTTGCAAAATTTATCGTTTCGTTTGATTTTTCTTGTAGATGGAATAATTTATAAAAAGCATGATTAGCTTTTGTTATATTCATTTCGTTATCGATCACCACTACAATATCTTCAATTGATTTCAGGATACTTTCGTTTGTTTCATTTAAACGAATAATGGATTCATCAGCTTCTTTTTTTTCATGGATATCCTGAATGATCTTTACGATACATTTTTCACCCTCATCATTTTTGACCAGTAAAGATTCTCCCGAAACCCAGACAATAGTTCCTTTTTTAGTAACAAGATAATTGTTATCGTATGCCTGGCCTTTATCGAGTACCGTATTTAATTCTATTTGCGGCCTGTCTTTTTTCTTATCGTCTCCGGTAAAAAGTATGGAAAAATTTTCGCCGATCACTTCTTTATCATAGCCAAAGGCACCCGTAAAAGCCGGGTTGATATCAAGGATGGTCCCATAAGTATCCAATAGCAAAACCGTATTCTGTTTAGCTGATGAAAATAAAGGCTTGAAAAAATTTAAAGATTTGAAATCTGCTTTGTTAGTAAGGCTCATACTGCATTTTTTATTATTACAGCATAGTATAAGCAAAGTTGGGACCTAGTTTGGTTTTATAAGAATTAAGGAATAACTAGCCTTAATTTGTGGAGAATTGTACCCATTTTGATTAAGAATGAAGAATTAGGAATGAAGAATTTTTTCGGAAACGCTATTCTTTAACATACACAATTCTGAAAATAAATTTTTAATTCTTCATTCCTAATTCTTAATTAATTATTGCTTTGCAGCCCATGCATCCATCTTAGCAATCAACACAGTAAGTGGTAAACAACCATCTTTTAAATATTCGTCATGAAAAGATGCGATGTCGAATTTGCTGCCCAGTTGTTTTTGGTATTTGTTTCGTAATGAAATAATTGTAAGGGAACCTATTTTATAACAAAGCGCTTGTCCGGGCCATGCCATGTAGCGCTCTACTTCTTCTTCAGCATCGTGTTCGCTATAATTATTATTGTTTACCATGTATTGGATAGCTTGTTCACGGGTAAATTTTCCTGTATGTAAACTTACGTCTACTACTAAACGAATAGCTCTTAACATTTGATCGCCGACTGCACCAACTCTTTGGGTAGGGTCTTTATATAACCCGAACGGATACCCTAAAGTTTCGCAATAATGTGCCCAGCCTTCGCCATAAGCACCATACCAGCCGAAGCGGCGGAAGCTTGGCAATGCTGTATCTTCTTGCTGTAAAGAGACCTGATAGTGATGCCCGGGAATAGCTTCATGTAAAAACAAAGCTGTCATACCCGATGTGATATTGAATTTTGTTGGATCAACGATCGGCACATAAAAAATACCGGGCCTTGAACTATCGGCTGTGCCCGGATAATATTCTGCACTGGCAGAAGCCTCACGGAATTTTTCCGTCTGGCGAATTTCAAATTTGGATTTCGGGAAATGATGGAAATAAAAAGGGACCTGTGCTAATACTCCCGCCTGAATTTGTCTGAATTTATTGATAACAGCGCTATCAGTTTTAAACGGATAGAATTGTTTATCGGTACTTAAATAATGGAAGAACGATTTGAGGTCTCCTTTATAGCCCATCGTATCTTTTACTGCTTCGAGTTGTTTGGTTAACATCGCAACTTGTTGCAGGCCAAGGTGATAAATGCTATCAGGCGTAAGGGTAGTGGTTGTCCAATCCTGTACCCAATATTTATACCATTCGGCACCATCAGGTAATGCATTGAAACCACTGGTGGTACGGGCTTTTGGCAAGTATTCATTTTTAAAAAAGGTAGCTAATTTTTTATAAGAAACATTCACATCATTTGTAATGGCATTTGTGTAAGCTGCAGTGAGCCTTTTTCTGGCGCTATCGGAAAAATTGAGTGGCAGGTTGGTAACAGGCCCGTAAAAAATACTTTTTGCGGGATCTTTTACAACCATGCCTTCGTACTGCGGAATCATTTTAATTACCAACGCTTTTGGTAGAACAATACCAGTTGCTATACCTTTTCTATAATATACGATCGCAGAATCTACCCATGCATCAAATGCTTTGATACGGCCTAAAAAATTATCATAATTTTTGACGGTAACAAAAGCCTGATTACCCGTACCTGAACCTAATTGTGCTAAAAAGATCGGCGTACCACTTATCTGATTAAAAGGAAAATAGTTGTCATGAAATTGAAAACTTACCAGGTCGGTATTGATAGTGTATTGTAATACATCATAACTGATCTTATCATTGTCGTTTAAAGAATCCCGGTTGAATTTTTTTAGCTGATTGTCATACGAAAGGATATTATTTTTAAGCGCCAATTCAAAACCATCTGTAAAATCAGCCGGCAGCTGATCATCAAAGCGCTGATCACCAATTGCGGTTGCATTCATCGGAAAAAAATGCAACTGATCTTCATAATAGTTTTCTAACATTTTATTGAATGCTGCATTGGGTGCAACCGGCGGAACTCCGGCTGTGCAACAGGATGTAAGTGCAACGAATAATGAAAGGAGTATGGCTTTTTTCATTGTCGGATGGTTTAAATTCAATTTAATCAATTTATTCCAAATGTGGAAGAACCTGGTGGATAATAGGTCTATAATAGTCTTTTGTTTTTTTGCTCCACTATTGGAGATTTTATAATTTAATCCTTTTGATCGCTCCAAAGCCGCTGGAGCAAGAGCTGGTGGAGTGGGAGAATGGAGATTCAAAACTTATTCTATTATTTCAACGAGAGTCGCATAGTCTAATAATTAATTATAACTATTGATTAGGAACTACAAGTTAAAAACTCAACCTCAAATTACATTGCCACATTCGCAATTCTCACCAGTAATCGCATAAGTCGCCTTTGGGAACGGTGCAAGCGAAGCGTAGCAGAAAAAAATATGCGTAGCATTTTTTCAGTTGCCAAAGTAGCGACGTTGCGGTTACGATGCCTGCCGGCATGAGGCAAAAGCATTGAACCATTAAACAGTAATAAAGCTTTTTTGCTCCACCATTGTGGGTTTTATAATTTAATCCTTTTGATCGCTCCAAAGCCGCTGGGCTGTGTTCTTGCTCCAGCGCTACTTTGGCCACTGCCAAAATCTGCTTCGCATGATTCTGTCTGCCGTGCTTCGCCGGCACTGTGGCCAAAAAGGCGCTTCCTCAGGAACTGGTGGAGTGGGTGCCAGTGGGGTTGGTATTTATGATTATTATTTCGAGTAGAAATCAAAGAGTTTAAAAGGTGCAAGCAATTAATTCAACTATCAAATAATAAAGGATTAAGGTTTAAGTAATTCGATGAACGCAATTTTAAATTATACTACCACATTCGCAATTCTCACCAGTAATCGCATAAGTCGCCAAAGCAGCGACGTTGCGGTTACGATGCCTGCCGGCATGAGGCGAAAGCGTTGAATAATTAAACAGTAATAAACTGCACCTTAAACTTAACAGCCTGAGGATTTTTATACTCATTACCTTATAAAAAAACATCTTTCATTTCAAAATAAAATGGCACAAAACTTTCATAATAAAAAATATAAAATTGATACAGATATTAGAAACAAATCAGGAAAATGCCATCTTCCGTTATCTCATATTATCATTACAATGCGGACACGAAAACGTTGGTAATAACTTTTGTTTCAGGAATGGTGTATCATTATATGAATGTACCTCAGACAATATATGACCGAATGAAAGCAGTAAAATCCAAAGGGATATTTTTTAATAAATTTATTAAAGACAAGTATTCATTTGAAAAAGTAGCGGAGGGATAATTATTTTCTCAACAATATTTCTGAAATTTGAAAGAAACGATCAACTGCTACGGCGGCTATTCCTACGAGTATAATAGATAGCATTTGAATAGTCAATTTTTTAACTATCGCTTTATTTTTAATTGTTCTCCAAATGATAGGAAGGTTGACAATAGCACTGGCCAGAGATGCTAATACGGTTGCGCTCCCTGCAAGTGATGGCGTAATTTTACCATGCATAGCCATCGTTGCCGCTGCAGCAGTAGTACTGGCGCTACTTACCAAGCCGCCAAAAACACTGGTAGCTAAAAGTCCGTAGTCACCAAAAAATCTTGTACATAACGTACCGATCATTTCAATCGCGATAAATAACAAACCAAACGATGCGATCTTTTTTAAAGAGATAGGAGAGTCAAGAACTAATGTTTCTGTTTCTGTTATTTCAATTTTACTCAGACTGCCGTGCCATATCCATAAGCCTGCAACAATACTCATTGCTAATAAAGGGACCAATGTTGCGACGAGCGACTCAGGAGAGAATAAAGTAGCTAAAATTAAATTTCTTACAAACATCGCAATCGTTGCTACCAAACATAAAGTTGATGCACGATAGGTCATGCCTGTTTTTTGTAGCCGTCCACCTATTTCTGCAACCGTTGCACTGCTATTTACCAGGCCACCAAATATGGCGCCGAGGTAAAGTCCTTTTGCACTGTATACGCGCAAGAACACGTAGTTCAAAAATCCAATTCCGGTAATGGCAATGATACTGATCCATGCATCACTTGGATTAAATAATTGAAACGGATCGATATAATGATCGGGTAATAAAGGATAAATTACAAAACCGATCAATCCTAAAAGAATGGCACTACGAATTTCAGATGGACGCAATCCGCCGGCAAATCTATTTAGTTCAGTCTTCCATGCTAATAACATGGTCATTATAATTGCTGCAGCAACAGGTGCAAAAATATGTCCGAGGCCAACCATTACGCCCAGCACATAATTCACGATCAATGCAGCTGAAGTCGTAATCTCTAAAGAGCCATCACCAATAATGCTGCGCACATTCATTAGCGCCACTAAAATAAAAACCCCGATCAATGAAGCGATCGCAAACTGATCTCCAATCAATGATGCCACCATGCCCAGCAATGCAACAATGGCAAATGTTCTTACACCTACATCTTTATTGGACCATTCTCTTTCCAATCCGGTCAGCATACCAATACCAATAGCCACACCCATTTTTAAGGCGATAGGAACAACAGAAAAATGTAAGAATTGATTATCCATATAGTAGTGGCAAGTTTAAGAATCGTTAGTAAGTCTTTACAATTACCTTTTTAACGTTAAAATCGCCTGCATATTGTAGTGATAAAATTTAAAGTAAAACATTATTAAGTGAGATGTAAGCACAAAAAAATAGAGCAGCAAAAGCTACTCTATTTTTATATAGATGGGTTAGTATTATTTAGCCGGTTGTTTGGTTAATAATTTAAAGAACTGATCTAACTGAGGCAAGATGATGATACGTGTACGCCTGTTAGCAGCGCGGCCTTCAGCGTTATCATTTGATGCAACGGGAAGATATTGGCCACGGCCGCTTGCAGAAATGCGTGCAGGATCAAGGCCATATTTTGTTTGTAAAATGCGCACAACAGAGGTCGCTCTTTTCGTACTAAGATCCCAGTTATCCAACAATAATCCTCTGCTGAAAGGTTGGCTATCTGTATGGCCTTCAACCATAAATTCAATGTCAGATTGATTTTTTAATACTACAGCAACTTTACCTAAAACACCTTTAGCCTGATCGGTTACATCGTAGCTACCGCTTTTAAATAATAGTTTATCAGAGATATCTATGTAGATAACACCTTTATCGATCTTAACATTAATGTCTTTGTCATCCAGGTTTCCGATCACACCTTTTAGGTTTGCTACCAATGCATTGTTTGCGGAATCTTTACGAGCCAAAGCGCCTTCCAGATTATGAATGTAATTATCTTTTGCACCAAGACTGTCCAAAGAAGCTTGAATACTTGCAGCTTGCGCACTAGTAAGAACAGATAAATTTTGTAATTGTTCTAACGTTTGATTCTGGTGGCCTCTTAAAGCTGCGATACTGCTATTAAGTGAATTGATCGTAGAGTCGTCAGCTGCTACTTTTCCTCTGCAGGCTGTTAAATTACTATCACATGCTTTTGATAAAGCATTGTATTGTTTGCTCAATGCATCAAATTTAGCTTCAGAGGCATTGAATTTTTTTGTGCTAACGCAAGAGAAAAGCACAACAGGTAATGCTCCTGCGAATATTAAAGTTTTAATACGCATGTGGTTAGATTTTTGGTTTAGAAATATGAGATATGATGCAATTTAAGTATATAATATTATTAGATACGGCTTGCGCATATAGAATGTATTGTTAAAATGACAACCGACGACCGACCACTGATCACCGGTAATACATTGAAAACTTGTATTCTTTTTTCGGTCGTCAGAGGTCGGTCGTCGGTTATCTATTGCTATTTTTTCATTGGCCGGAATTTCTATAATTGTGGAACGGAAAAGAAATAATTCTCTTCAATTATTGGCAGGCATTCTTCGTAATTGGGGCGTTGGTATTTTTTTCCGATCACAGCGTTGCTTTGTTGATTACTTAATAAATAATTGAATTTATCGATCGCTGATAGAATAATGTGGTAGGCTAATTCGTAATTTCTTATTTCACTTTCTTTGATGCTAAATCTATCCAGTGTTTTAAAATAGCACATATTGTTTTTGTGCTTTACTGTCAGCATAGGAGAAACTGATAATTCAAAGTATCCGTCTTTTATATCACTCACTGTTAATTCAAATGAATAAATATCAGAAAGGAAATTACTGATCTCCTGAGAAGCTCTTGGCAATGTATTTATTACAATGCTGCTGTCTATTATTGTGTGGTATTGTGTCGATGTCATGTTATAAAATAAGTTAGATAACAAACGTAACGGAATATCCGGTACCCTTATGTTACCTTTTTCTTATTTTATTTGGAGCAAATTGTCTGCCAATAAAAAACGACCGACTACTGACAACCGACCATTGAAAAATAACATAGTCTTTTTCAATGTATTATCTATCGGTGGTCAGTGGCCGGTCGTCAGTCGCCGATCCTTCAGGATCATTATTTTTTAGCAGGAGCTTTTTTTGTTTTTTTTGGCGCAGTTTTTTTAACCGGTTTTTTAACAGGGATAGCTGCTGTTGGTTTTAATTTCTTTGCGGCTTTTTCAACACTTTCAATAAAAAGCTTGGTTGTCTTCTTTATTTTTTTTTCAAATTTCTTTTCTCCTAATGCGCCTTTATAACTACCCAATGCTGTGGATAGTTTTTTATATATTTCATCATGAAGACTTTTCTTATCTGTTTTTTTAGTTGGTGCTACTTTTTTCTCGGCCATGGTATTGTATTTTAATAATGAATTAATAACAGTAAATTAATATAAAATTGTTATATCCAATGTTAACATTCGATAAAAGCTGTACAGCAGACATAATAAGGTTTATTATGTCTGCTGTTTTTTCTCAAAAAACTAAACATAATCCAGGCGCCGGAGATGAACTATATTCACCCTTCACAATGAAATTGGGTATCGAATGTTATCAGTAAAGCTAAAAGAAGAAACGAAGGTTGATCATCAATTGCAAGAGAAAAAGATGATAGCGCAGATGAAAACTATACGTACTAAAAAAGATTACCTGGAGTTATTATATTTATTCTATAGTTTTTTCGGCGGCCTGGAAGTTTCTATTGATGATCACGCTGATCTTTCATTTTTACCTGACCATGAAGAGCGGCGTAAATCATTGGCTTTATTAAATGATATCATGGAACTGGATGGAACGTTACCCGATCTGGCAATTGGCAAAGCATTGCCTGCAATTGAAAATCGCCTGCAGGCAATAGGAGCTTTATATGTAATGGAAGATTCAACATTAGGCGGAAAGGCTATCAGTAAAATGATAAGTCAGCAATTGAATTTACCCATGAATATTGCATTGAGTTTTTTTGAAGGTTATGGCAGCAATAATGAAAACATGTGGAATGGTTTTAAAAGAGCTATTGATAAATTGGATCTGAATGAAGCTGATCAGGCTGTTGTTATTCAATCAGCCAACGATACTTTTTTACAATTTGGTAATTGGTTCGATCTCCATGCGAAATGATCGAACTTCGTATTTCTTTTGATATGATATAAATATTTACGAAGCGTAAGTATATACTGTATAAGGATAGATCAGCTTCGCAATCATTTTTGCTATCAGGCATGCGACCAGAATCGGTACCAGCAAAATATAGTTACCTGCTAAAGCACAAACTAAACAAGCAGAAGTAAACGGCGCGTGTAAACTGCCGCTCAATACTGCCGCCATACCGATCACCATACAATTGATAGGTACAATATCAATGTGCATATATTGTTTAACAATTATTGCAACCAGCAATCCTAAAAAGGCGCCCATAAATAAACCCGGTGCAAATACGCCACCATCACCACCCGCAGCTAAAGTTGCAGATGTTACAATTGGTTTTAATAATAAAATGGCTATCGTTAACAATAACAATGAATAGGAGAAATTAATATGCTGCGCAGATGTTTCAAATATCTCTCTCATCGATCCATAACCATCTCCATATAATTGCGGACAAAGTAATAATACAATACTTAATATCGAAGCACTGATCAATATTTTTGTTGCATAATTTGGAAAGCGGGAGAAAGTTTTTTTGAAAAACAAGACTGTTCTTGTTAGGTAGACAGCACTTACGCCAGATAAGATTGCCAGCAATATAAAATACGGGATGGCATAATAATTCCATTTGCTTACGGTAAAAGTAAATAAGGATTTGTCGTGAACCAGCCAGTTAAAAGCAAACGCAGTGAGTATCGCGATCAAAATACTAATGACCGCATTTCTCGAAATCCTTTTAGAGATAACTTCTATACTAAATAAAATTCCGGCTAACGGACTATTGAATAATACTGTGATACCGGCAGCAATACCCGCGTAGATCAATTCTTTTCTGAAAGCAGTATGGATATTCGCTTTGTTTTGCACAACGCCTCCGATCGTTGCAGAAGCAACAACAGTAGAGACTTCCACACCTGTTGAACCGCCAAATATTACCGTAAGAAACCCGTTGATATAATGAGACGGAATTTTGTACGCAGGTAATTCATTATGGCGTGTTTTTAATGTTTCGTATATTTCTTTGATTCCTTTATTTTCTTTTTTATCGAAAAGATACCGGCGTAATAAATGAATCAGTGATAAACTCATCACCGGAAAAATAATATAGAATACCCGGTACTTTGCAGCTTTATCCGAAAAAATATCTTCGTAGTAGGCTGTTATTCTTTTTAATGAATCACCTAAAAAGGCGCATAGCAGCCCAATGATAACAGAGGCTACTATTAATTTAAAATACTCTTTTGTTTTAGCGCTTGCCCTCATTATTACTTATTTTAAAGACTTTAATTCTCTTTGCTTTTTTGCCTTGCCAAATATTTTGTTAATGTGTTTGGTGTAGCGTTCGTTTGTAGGATATGTTCTATTCGCAGTAATATTGTTGAAGATAATGGCTACGATCAATAAGGTCATGGCGCCGGTAAAAACGGGAGATACTACATACCAGTAACCGAGTGCTTTTACTTTATCCGTACCAATAATAGCGATCAATGCTGTAGCGCCTCCCGGTGGATGAAGTGTTTTTGTTATCTGCATAAATACGATCGATAACGACACTGCGAGAGGAGCAGCCAATAAAACAACACCCGGAATCAGTTTGTGGATCGTAACGCCTGTAAGTGCGCAAACGATATGGCCACCCACTAAATTTCTTGGTTGGGCCAGCGGACTTTGAATAATACCATATACCAATACACTTGATGCACCAAATGATCCGATGAGGAATAAATTGTCGCTTGTTGCGAGTGAAGTGTGTGATAAGGCAATTAAACCAATACCAAAAAATGATCCTATAAAAGCCCAGAAGTGTTCTTTATAATCAACCAGTGTTTCTTTATAAATTACATATTTTGATACCCTGATCGTTCTTTCTATCTTTTTTTTCATGTAAAAATGCCGGTTATTTTTTGTTCTTTATTCTTTGTGCTCTTTGATAAAAGCTTTCCTGTTTCATTTGTGTTTCAAACTCATTAATAGCTTTCATTAAATTGTTTTTTGTTTGTGTGAGTTCTGTAATGGCAGCAGTAATCACTTTCCAGACGGGTTTTATTTGTTCTACCATTTCCAAACCTTTATCTGTTAATTGGATAATACGTTTGCGTTCATCTGTTTTATCCTTGCCTGATCTGATCAGTTTTTTCTTTTCCAGCTCTTTCAATAAACTAATAGTTGAAGGGTGGGAGTAACCAATTTCATTTGCGAGTTCCATCACACCCAAAACAGGTTTCAAATGAAGTGTATAAATAACCGGAAACCATTTCGGTTCAAAATCTACCCCAAAAGATTTGTACACGAGTAAACCATCTTTGCGTATTTGCTCACTCAAACGTTGTAACCTGGTAGAGATCGCAAGTTCAAACGATTCGTCAATCACATTCATAGTTTATTTTTTAAAGGCAGGTGATAATAAATATTTTCAGACATCATGTGGGGAAAATAATCCGGCATTTCTTGTCGTTCTTTTTTAATAAAATCGTTTCGTTCATAGAAACGATGTGCAGCTTTTAACATATCAACCGTTCCTAAATACAGATCGGAAAGGCCTTGTTCTTTACTGTAGGCTAACAATGTTTCAAATAATAATTGTGCAGTTCCATATTCTTTGCCACGAAATTCCTTCTTTACAAACATCTTACGAATGGCGGCAGCATTATGTCCTAAAGGCATTAAAGCGATCGTTCCTACTAATTCATTATTGTATATAGCGCCCCAAAATCCGCCTCCTGTATTTAGGTAAGTCGTAGCGATGTCTAACAAGTCAGGTTGTCCCTCCATTGTTATAGGGACTTTAAATTCAATCAATTGTATAGGTAAGATCACGCCTATGATCTGGTCGCAGTAAGTATTATCTAATAATTTAATGGTCAACGTATTTGCCATACCGTTCAATTTAGGTACAAAACTACGTAGTTAACTACATAAAAACAAATCGTGATAAAAAAATTGAAGAAGGAATCAACATCCCTATTGCCTTTCCTAAATAATTTTACCTCCATAATAGGTCAATTGAAAGCAATTTGAGGTGAATGATTTCCTGTAATAATGATTTTTTTATCTTTTAAATTCTACTGACCTTTGCAGAGTCGTACGCTTGTGATTGATCTACTGTAATTGATCTACTGTATGAAAATAGATCTGTTAACAATTGAAGCAGGATCCGCTACACCCGTTACAACAATCCGATAATAAATGATATAGAAAGTATTAGTTTTTCATGTATGCTTTATATAGAAGAATCATTAGCCAAGTTACCCGAATACCCAGATCTGATACACAGATTAAGCTGATTGTTAATTAATTGCCCTTAATAAAACTGGCACCAATTTTGGCGTTCCAGTCACCTTATTAGTAAGAGAACTATGAAAATTCTACTATTGGGTTTTACTATTATTCTATTATCAGCCTGTACTTATCAGGCCAATGAGAATACTGATCTGGAATTGGTATTCTCAGATAGCACTTATCAGCTAACAGGCGTAGCCGTTTCTAAATCAGGCCGGCTATTTACAAATTATCCTGACTGGAAAGGCCCGCACCAATATGCATTGGTAGAAGTTATGCCTGTTACAAGAGTAGCGCCTTATCCTAATGATACGATGAATACATGGAAACCGGGAGAAAATGGTATGACAAAATGGGTTTGCGTACAAGCCATCAACATTGATGATCAAAATAATATGTGGGTAGTAGATCCTGCATCTCCTCTGCAAAAAGGCGTTTACAACAATAGTCAAAAACTAGTTGAAATAAATTTAGATCAAAATACGGTGCAGCGTATTTATCCTTTAAAAGGCGTAACTGATAATAAAAGTTATATCAACGATGTGCGTGTTGATACCAGATCACAATATGCCTATATTACTAATTCGAGCGAAGGAGGGATCGTAGTGGTTGATTTAAAAACAGGTAAAGCAAGACAAGTGTTGCAAGGCAATGAATCTGTAATAGCAGATACGTCTTACGGGTTAGTTGTTGATCACCATGAAATGAAAAAAAACAATTCGGTTTTCAGGGCTAACGCTGATGGGCTCGCACTAACAGCTGATGGGAAATATTTGTATTACAAACCTTTAACTGATAATAAATTATACCGCATTGAAACCAGATATTTAAAAGATTCAACATTATCAGTTAAAGAACTAAGTGCAAAAGTAGAAAAGTTAGGGAGCTTTTGTTCAACAGATGGAATGGCTTGTGATAAAAAAGGAAATCTTTATTTAGGTGATGTTGAAAATAATCGCATCGTTAAAATTTCGCCCGACCTTAAAATGAGTACACTGATACAAGATGAAAGATTAGTATGGCCCGATAGTTACCAGATAACCGATGATGGCTATTTATACATAAGTTGTTCTGAAATTAACAAAGAACCGCAATACAATGAAGGAATAGATAAACGAACAATTCCTTATGCGATTTATCGGATACAATTACCATAATAATTATATTGTAGCATGAAAGAAAAAGTAATTGTAATAGGCGGAGGCGCATCCGGTTTGATGGCGGCAAAAGAATTGGCTGAAAAAGGATTTAATGTAACGATCATCGAAGCGAATGAAAGGCTGGGCGGACGAATAAATACTTTGCTGGATACAAAATTTGACTTGCCGATTGAAGCCGGCGCAGAATTTATTCACGGTGATCTCCCGCTAACACAACAGCTGTTAAAAAAAGCAAAGATCAATTATCATCCAATAGGAGAAGAAAGAGCATTTGTAAAAAACGGACAATGGAACGGCTCCGATGATCCGATACCACATTGGGATTTGTTGATACAAAAAATGAAGGAAGTAACCACCGATAGTACGATAGCTCATTTTTTAGACAAATATTTTGCTGATGAAAAATACGAATCACTAAGAATTAATATTCAGCGTTTTGCTGAAGGTTTTGATCTGGCAGATATTAATACGGCCAGCACCATCGCATTGAGAAACGAATGGATGAATGAAGAAGAGGATCAGTACCGCATCGACGGAGGCTATTATTTACTGATACAATACCTGGCGCAGGAATGTAAAAAGAAAGATGTTCAGATATATACTTCTTGTGCAGTTACAAAAATAGACTGGAGCAACGATAATGTGAAAGTCTCAACAGTACAAGGAAAAAAGTTCGAAGCGAATAAAGTTATCATCACAGTTCCATTAGGTATTTTGAAAAAAAGTAGTAAAGAAGAAAATGCGATACAATTTAAACCGGCGATCAGGGAACAAAAAGCTGCCGCTGCTCAGATAGGTTTTGGTAGCGTTATTAAAATACTTTTACAATTTGATGAACCTTTCTGGGAAACAAAATCAAGACACGTTGCATTTATAATCAGTGACCAAAAGGTACCGACATGGTGGACTCAGCTACCGAATAAGAGTTCAATATTAACCGGTTGGTTAGGCGGCCCTAATGCAGCTGCTTTAACTAACACGAAAGAAAGTGTAATTATAAAGATGGCGCTTGAATCTGTAGCTAATGTATTTTCTATGGATTATGAAATCATAAAAGCAAAATTAAAAGCACATAAAATAATCGACTGGACAAAAGATGCTTATACTGCAGGTGGTTATTCTTATGCGACCACGCAAACGGTTGAAGCAAGAAAATTATTACGACAAGGAGTAGAACAGACGTTGTTTTTTGCCGGCGAAGGTTTGTATGATGGCGAGGCTCCGGGAACAGTTGAAGCTGCATTAACAAGTGGCAAAAATGTTGTGAGAGACATCATCAGGTTAAAATAATAATTTATGGATATTGAAAAGAAAGCCGGTTCAGCAACAGATCATTTAGCAAATGAACGCACATTCCTTGCCGGGATAAGAACAGGTGTTGGAATTATGGCTTTTGGATTTGTTGTTGTAAAATTCTCATTATTTGTAAAACAGCTATCATTATTACTTAATAAACAAAATCCTATTCCACAAAAAGGCTATTCGGCCATTCTGGGAATTGTTTTGGTTTCTGTCGGGATGATAACGTCTGTATTGGCATATATAAGATTCAAAAATGTTGAGCGACAGCTGGAAGAAGGAAATTACAAACAGTCATCTGTGTTGCTGACAATTGTTACTTTTCTAATTCTTTTAGTCAGTGCATTTCTTATTGTTTATTTAATACAAAATACGTAGGATCAAAGATTGGCTTGATAAATGTATAGATACTCTTCAAACATATTTATAACAACAAAAATTATTTCAAATGAAGAGCACATTATTATTGATGATGTTGATAGCAAGCTTTTTTATCTCATCAACTTCTTTCGCGCAATACAGGCACGGGCATCATTACCCGCCACATCGTCATCACTACCATCATTATCACCATTACCGCCATTACTAAAAGTCTACCAGACGGTGAACTTAACATATGTTGAAGAAGAGTAACAACGAAATGGGGAAGCTGCTAATAGTTTACGAAGGTGATTATCGCCTTCATTTTTTTTTAGATAATCTTCATAATTAAACGTAAAGGCTAGCTTTAATACAAGGGGAATAAAGAAAAAGAAATAGCAGGATGGAGTAAAAAAAATATAAAAAATAGTTGTTGGTTATTCTTCCTCTTTTTGCCGGGCATACTTTTCCACAGCCTCTTTACGGCTGCTTACATGTAATTTTTTATAAACATTTTTTAAATGTTTCTTTACGGTATTTATTGAGATGAAATTTTCAGAAGCAATTTCTTTATACAATTTTCCTGACGATAAAGCTATCAACATCTTCCTCTCTTGGCGAGTCAGTTCCATATTATTATTTGGTTGATACATTGTTTTAGTTAACGTAAATCTTTTATAAAGTCTGATCAATTCGACTATTGCAGTAATTTCTACTTTTTTGTATTTTATTACAATCAAAGTATTTATAGCTCCAACCTAATTCAAGATGCAGGCTTTATGTTATGATAATAACAATTTATGTGCCGTATAAATCAATTTATTACAATACTGCTTAAATTTTTTGCGAAAAATACTAAACATTATCTCCTTAAAATTCAATACGCAAGCCTATTTCGGGTACTTTTTGTGTGTGGTGGTAATTTGTATTTTTTTAACATAAAATGGCATGTAATTTTCTCTGGCTATGATATTAATGTTATTGCATTGACTCGAATTATCAGTTAAATATTTTACACGATCGCTGTAAAACGTTATTCAGTATGCTTATTAAGGGAACTTCTTACTATATGTTTTGTTTACAGTTCAGGTTTTGTTTTTATAGATAAGGTGTTCCCTTTTTTTATTTTTACTGGCATATTTGTTGACTTTTATTCCAAAAAAATATCATGGAAAATATACAAGTGGACTCCTTAAAAGCAAAATCAAAACTCGTTAGAAAATGGTGTATGGTCGCTACTACAGAAGCTGAATCAGGCCATCCAAGCTCTTGTTTATCTGCGGCTGATATTACTACGGTTCTATTTGAGCGCTATATGACATACGATATTGATAATCCGTTAGATTTATACAATGACCGCTTTGTCCTTTCGAAAGGACATGCAGCTCCATTGTTATACACTTTGTTTGGTATGGCTAATGCGTATCCATTGGAAGATATTAAAACATTGCGAAAGTTTGGTAGCCGCTTCGAAGGGCATCCTACACCAAAGTTCGTTTATGCGGAAGCCGCAACTGGCTCACTCGGACAAGGTTTATCTGTTGGTGCCGGTTTGGCCCTGTTAGCTAAACGAGAAAAGACCAATGCAAAAACTTTTGTACTGATGGGAGATGGCGAATTAGCAGAAGGCCAGGTTTGGGAGGCAGCTAACTTTGCCTCATTTCATCAGTTGAATAATTTGATAGCGATACTTGATATCAATCGTTTGGCCCAAAGTGGAGAAACGATGTTTGGTCACCACATGGAAAAATACATAGACCGGTTTAAAGGTTTTGGATTTGAAGTATTATCTGTCGATGGCCATAATTATGAAGAGATCATTAAAGCATTTGCTGCTGCTGTTAATAACAACACGAATAAACCAGTTGCCATTATTGCTGAAACAATTAAAGGAAAGGGTGTTTCATTTATTGAAGATAAAGATGGATGGCATGGTAAGGCATTAAAAAAAGAGGAGTTACAAAAAGCTTTGGAAGAATTAGGTGAGATAGATGACTCATTACGTTTTACTCTAAAAAAACCGGAACAATCTAAATTGCCTAATGAAGAAGCGATACATATTGATATAGATCTTTCATTTGAAAAAAATAAGGAATATGCTACGCGTGAAGTTTTTGGAGAGGCTATTACTAAGTTAGGAGAAAAAAAGAAAGAGATATACGCACTTGACGCGGACGTAAAAAATTCAACTTTTACAGTAGATTATTTTAATGCTTTTCCTGAGCGTTTTGTAGAATGTTATATTGCCGAACAAAACATGGTTTCGGTAGCAGTGGGATTATCACGTTTAGGAAAAATACCTTTTGTAGCAACGTTTGGGGCTTTTTTAACAAGGGCTGCCGATCAGATAAGAATGGCCCGTGTATCCGAAGCAAATATAAAATTCGTTGGCTCTCATGTCGGCGTTTCTATTGGTGAAGACGGCCCATCACAAATGGCGCTGGAAGACATTGCACTGTTTGGTGCGTTGCCGGATACAATCATTTTTCAACCGGCGGATGCAGTTTCAACTACAAAATTAACATCGTTGATGGTTGATTATTATGGATTTGTTTATATGCGTACACTACGTCCTAAAACGCCTTTGCTATACGGAAATGAAGAGGAATTTAAAATTGGCGGATCAAAAATATTACGTCAGTCAGATACAGATATACTAACGATTGCCGCAACAGGTATAACAGTTTTTGAAGCGCTGGATGCTGCAGATGAATTAAAAGAACAAGGAATAAATGTTAGGGTAGTGGATTGTTACTCTATTAATCCTATAGATAAAAATACATTACTCAGATGTGTGCAAGCTACCAGGAAGCCGATACTAATTACGGTTGAAGATCATTTCAGTCATGGTGGTATGGGAGATTTTGTTATTGCAGCATTGGCATCAACTGATGTAAAAGTGCAGATAGAAAAATTAGCAGTAACGCATATATCAGCATCAGGAACTAAAGATCAGTTACTACATGATGCAGGGATTGATGCAGCAAGTATTGTTGCTAAAGTTAATGCACTAGCGAATATTTTACAGTTAGCATAGATAAATAGGGAATAGGTAAAAAGCCAGTCATTGCGATTGGCTTTTTACTTTCAAAATATTATCTAAAAGGGCGACAATTTTATCTTCTCAAATTTGAGAAGTAATTACTGCTTTCTCAAAACCACTTTATGCCCTGATATTTTTTTCGATGATGGCGATCAGTTCATTTTTAGAAAATGGTTTTTCTATACAATCATTAGCACCCGCAAGCTTTGCCATTTCTCTAATACCCGGTGTGGCAGAGACCATCACTACCGGAATATTTTTAGTGGCAGCATCGCGTTTTAAATGTCTGCATATTTCCAGGCCATCTTCCATACCAAGTTGTTTATCTAACAAGTATACATTAGGCTCATCCGAATGTTGAAATAGTTCTTTGCCTTCTGAATATATAGTTGTTTCATAACCTTCCTTTTCCAGTATGAATTTGAAAATGTCCTGTATCCCCAAGTCGTCATCCACAATTACAATTTTCTTTTTCATGATATATTATTTTAAATTAATAATACAAATCCCGCTCCATCTTTTTACGGATTCCCTTTATGGGTTGATTTGTAGATAATAGTATACGATATATCGCTATAACGAGGAATAACATACGCAGAATTTTAATAAAATAATGAAAAGGGGGTGGAACCCATTTTAGTATATGACAGGATACAATAGGATTTGGTGCCACCTGTGGAACTATACCGAACCTGCAAAAAAAAGATTCAGGGACAGTAAATGTAAAGGAAGCTATAATCGTATGCTTATAAATCTTATAAATAAAGTGCTTAATGCGTAATGGCCCAATAGGAACAAATACTTAATCCTAAAAAGAATTTTTCATCTGTTCTTTTTTTTCGCTCTATAAATAAATACAAAGAGCGATGTGATCCCATTCTAATTTTTACACTCATTGTTTATATTCTTTTAAAAAGTCCATATAATCTGCTTTTACTTGCGCAGCGTATTTTACCGCATAATCAATAACAAAATCACGCCATTTATCGTTCTCTCCAAATGCAATTAATTCATCTGCTGCTGCGGCGCCTTGTCTGCCTGAAGCCCTGAGTTGCGAAGAGGCTGTTAACATTGCCATATCATCGATCACTTGAAATATATTACGGTATTCTTCTTTGATTACTTTAAAATTGATACTGTCTTTGTAAGGTTGCATTTCCTGTATAATAAATGGCTCGCCTTTAAATATAGTACTGCTTAATAAAGCCGGATGCCTGTTTTGCATTCTTTGTTGAATGGCTATAACGCGCTCTGCTTCTGAATTCCATTTAGGTTGTTTTACTTTTAAAAAAGGGTTTAATGAAGAAGGCACGGCTTGTTTCATATCCACCAGTATATGTTTTTCACCTGTATTATTAATTGTTTTTAGTAAGATGGCATATCTTTTTAATCCAATACTGCCTGTGCCTGCAAGCCGAAACACTGCATCTACCGCTTTATAATTGTACGGACTATCGCCGTCATTTTTGAGCCATTTAACCATGTGGTTTAAGATCTCTTTTTTTAATGATGGCTTTAATTTAAAATGCTTTGGATTATCTAACAATATTTTATGCTTTTTAAGAACGGCTTTTTTTCTTAAAACTTTTTTTGCGTCACGCTTGCTAATGGCTGTTAAAAATTCACATACAATGCCTTTAGCTGTATGGGGTTCTATATAGTTTGATTTTCCTTTAGCTAAAACAGCGGCATAATTTTTCAAAAAAAGTTGTACCATGTTTAAGGCTTTCTTTTCTTCTATTTTTAAAGAATCAAAAGCTATAAAAATGCTTGTTACGATCCTTAATAATTCGTAAATGGCAGGTGCTAAAATGGCTTCGTCAAAATCGTTTAGGTCAAAATATACCTGGCGGTTATCGCTTTTAAAACTGCCGAAATTTTCCAGATGAAGATCTCCGCATATCCACGTTAGTGGAGATGAAGGAATGGGCCGTACAGATTTGGCTAGATCTTCATAAAAAATATGATTTGTGCCCCGATAAAATCTGTAAAGGTTTTCAGCCATGGCCGTGTATTTCATTTCTACCATATCCGGCAAACGATTCTTATTAAATTCTTTAATTCGGGCTAATACAGGCTTCATCAAATGTTTATAGTGATATTATCAAATACGTGCCAAATTATTTGCTGTATTAATTTTTGACATGTGAAACTGAAGTGTAGAAAGACTTCCCCGTGACTAAGTATTTTAAGTAATAATTTATTGGTTTAATATTTGACTATTGAACTAATGATAAGTACTTCAAATAATAATCATTTTTTTTATGATAATTTTCGACAAAGACAATAAATATTCTAATGGAAAACGAGATAATTAAATCTAAAAAAAGCTTCTTCGAAAATTTCGCTTTGAAGGTTACTCAAGCTACGGGAAGTAATGCGGGATTTATTCTTGCTTTTCTTGCAGTAATTGTATGGGGAGTAACCGGCCCTATATTTCATTATTCGGAAGATTGGCAAATGGTCATCAATACCGGAACTACCATCGTTACTTTTCTGATGGTGTTTTTGATCCAAAAATCTCAGAATAAAGATTCATTGGCAATACAATTGAAACTAAATGAATTAGTTGCAGCACATGAATTTGCCAGTAACCGTTTAGTAAATGTAGAGGATATGACAGAAGAAGAATTAAAGATCATACAAAAGTATTATAGCAAGCTAAGCGAGTTTGCCAAGAAAGATGAAAGCTTACAGCAATCTCATTCAATTGATGAAGCACATGAACAACATGATCTTAAAAAAGAAATGGAAAAGGAATTGGAAGAGAAGTTGAGAACTTAAAATGATTTCTGATGTAGGATTTTATAAAAAAATGATGTATGATTCTTAATAAAATCAGAAATCATACATCATCAATCAGCAATTTATTATTCTTCTTCAGCTTGTTCGTTAACAGTATTTTCTGCAATGCCTGTAAGGCCCTGATCAGCTTCTTTTTCTTCGGATAAAGTATTATATAAAATGTCAGCTGCATCATTGTAACCTAAAGTTTTTGCCAGTTGAGTTAAACCGCCATAAGTGGCAATCTCATAATGCTCTACTTTTTGACCGGCGAAGATTAATCCTACATCTCTCGTAGAAGTTCCTTTTTCGGTATCAGCAATAATCTCTTCACCTTCTTTGGTAATACCAGCTATTGCTTCGCATTTTTTAGCTTGAGGTTTTTGTCCGATGATCTCAAATACTTGTTCCAATCTTTGAACATGTCCTTGAGTAACTTCTAAATGCTTAGTAAAAGCATCTCTTAATTCTGTTGCGGTTGCAGCCTTAGCCATTTTAGGAAGAACTTTTAAAAGGTGTTTTTCTGCCCAATAAATATCTTTCAATTCATCATGAAAAAATGCTTCTAGTCTTGAATCATTTTGTTTTGTTGACTGATCAGTTTGTCCGGTTGTCGCTCTTTGCTGGCGATTATTTTTAGAAATGACTTTTTTCACTACAGGCTTTTTTGTTGTTGTCGGCATGATAATAAATTTAAAAATGATTAATAATTGTTTCGGTAATATCTTTAATAATCATGCCAGTTTTGCTGTGTTTTGAATTAAAAGGAATGGTTAATTTATTGAAATAATTTCTACACATTGAGCATTAATTAAGAAGCTATCCAAAAAATGCCTGACGGCCGGTCTTACATTTTAATACTGAAATCAAACCAGTATAAGATACTTTTATCTGTCAGACGGAGCCTGTCAGACAGATAAAATCCTAAATGATATTATTAAGATTCGATAAATTTCATCACTGCCATTTACTATTTGCATAGTTTTGTGGTTCATTCAGCAGCTGTGGGAAAATTTATAAAATTCATTTTTTTTGGTAATTACTTCGTAGGATTACTTTCGATAGTGTTATCTCTCGAAACGGCTGTCCAACTTCGGTTGCCTTTTAATTCGATCACCTATTATGCCCTGTTTTTTTGCGGAACGGTAATGTATTATACTTATGCGTATGCAGAGCCATTGCAATCTTTTTCGCCTGATAATCCGAGGTCTGTTTGGTATGTGCAGCATTACCAATTTATAAAATACCGGCAATGGATCTTATTATTATTATGTATAGCATTAGGCAGCTATATATTGGTGAATGATTATGAAAATTTGCTGCACATGCCTGTGCGGAATTGGCTTGTAATATTGGTGATGCTATTAGCCGCTTTATTATATTATGGATTATTACCACGATCATTTTTTAAATTAAATCTCCGCAATACCGGATGGCTGAAAGCTTTTGTTATTGGCTTTGTTTGGGCATGTAGTGTAAGTTTATTGCCGCTTATTGTATTGCAGGTTGAACAAGGGTATTATCATACAGATATATTGTTGGTTATGTTTCTTTTTATAAAGAACCTGATGTTCTGTACCGTAAATGCTATTATGTTTGATATGAAGGATTATGAAGATGACTCTAACCATCAGCTAAAAACATTCGTTGTTCGGTTTGGATTACGCTACACTATTTTTTCTATTTTAATTCCTTTATCACTGATTGGTATATTTTTTTTATTTGCATTTGCGCATTACAGGCATTTCCCTTTTCTGCCATTTTTTATAAATCTTATTCCGTTTTTATTGTTGTTGTTCGTAATATATTCAATGCGCAAACAAAAAAAAATGCTGTATTATTTAATTGTGATCGATGGATTGATCTTTATAAAAGCAATTTGCGGTATCATCGCTATGCATTTTGTTAAATAAAGCAGTATGACAACTAACTACGATAAAATAGCTTTTAGTTACGATTTTATACGTAAAATGATATTGGGCAATACTATCGTTGATGCACAGGTATGTTTATTAAAATTCATTCCCGCTAATAGCCGTATACTGATTGTGGGCGGCGGTACAGGATGGATACTAAACGAGATCGCGAAGATTCATTCTGCAGGATTAATAATTGATTATGTTGAATCATCAGCAAAGATGATAACTCTTTCCACAAAGGTTGATCACGGATCTAATGCAATTAATTTCATACAGCTGCCTGTTGAAAGTTACACTACTACTGATAAATACGATATTATACTAACGCCATTTTTATTTGATAATTTTAAAGTGGAGAAGATCAGCCAGGTATTTACTAAACTTGATTTTTATTTAAAAAAGGAGGGGGTTTGGTTATATGCTGATTTTGTTTATAATGAAAACAATGGCCGTTTGTGGCAAAAGCTATTATTGAAAATGATGTATATTTTTTTTCGCGTCACCTGCAATATCGAAACACAGGAATTGATCAGCATGGAAAAATTCTTCGATCCTTTATATGTCAAAATGTATGAAGCATCATCTTATCATGATTTCATAAAATCAATTGTCTATAAAAAACGATAATTAATTACAAAGATATTTTGCCGGTAAGTCGGGAAGTCGTCTTATAATTAGTAACCTCCAATTAATGTCTTCCCGACTTATCGGCAAAAAAATTATTTAACCGGCAATCCCAGATCTTTTTCCAACGGTTTTATATCAGGCGAATGGCCGTTAAAATTTTTAAACATCACATTGTAATCTTCTGCATTCCCTTTTGATAAGATCATTTCCCTGAATCGTTGTCCGTTCGCCCTTGTTAAGCCACCATTCCTTTCAAACCATGCATAAGAATCCTGTGCTAACATTTTTGTCCATGAGTAAGCATAATAACCTGCAGCATAGCCTCCTCCCCAGATATGTTGAAAATAAGTAGAGCGATAACGCGGAGGAACTTGTGCCATATCCAAACCTGTATTGATCAATGCCTGTGTTTCAAATGCATCAACGTCTTTTATTTGATCTGTATCTGTGATAGTATGCCATTGCATATCTAATGAAGCGGCGGCCAATAATTCTCCATACTCATAACCTTCGTTAAAAGAAGAAGATTTTTTTATTTTGTTAACCAAAGCTTGCGGAATAGGAGCGCCTGTTTTATAATGAACAGCATAGTGCTTTAATACGCCTGGATACAATGCCCAGTTTTCATTAAACTGTGAAGGAAACTCTACGTAATCCCTCGCAACATTATTTGTTCCAGCAAGACTAGGATATTTGCCACTGGCGAACATTCCATGCAATGCATGCCCAAATTCATGAAACATGGTGGTCACATCATCAAAACTAATAAGAGCCGGCTGGCCGGGTGCAGGTTTAGTAAAATTGCAAACATTATATATAACAGGCTGTTCGTTTAATAATTTTGAAGCAGGCACTAATTCTCCCATCCATGCCCCACCGGATTTGTTATCGCGTTTAAAATAATCGCAATAAAATAACGCTAAAGGTTTTCCGTTAGCTTCATATATTTCAAAAGCCCGAACGTCTTTTTGGTAGACAGGAATATCATGGCGCTCTTTAAATGTTATGCCATACAATTGAGTGGCTGCATAAAATACACCATCTATCAATACTTTATTCAATTCAAAATAAGGTTTTATTTCATTTTGGTCCAGGTTATATTTTGCTTTACGCACCTGATCAGAATAAAATTCCCAATCATAAGGTTGTAAAGTAAAACCTCCTTTTTGTGCGTCTATTAAGGCTTGAATATCGGCAGCTTCTAATGCAGCTTTTGCTTTTACTGATGGTACGAGCTTTGTCAGAAACGCAGTAACAGCTTCAGGAGTTTGTGCCATTTGATCCTGTAATTTCCAGGATGCATAATTAGCATATCCCATCAATTTTGCTTGTTGAGCCCTGATTGATGCAAGTCGTACAATAAGCGTACGTGTATCATTTGAATCACCTTTTTCAGCGCGCGTCCAGGAAGCCTCAAATATTTTTTGTCTTGTTGCACGATCAGATAAAGATTGTAAGATCGGTTGTTGCGTAGTATTTTGTAACGGAACCAAATATTTGTCTGATACATTATTTGCTTTGGCATTCAATGTAAGTGCATCGAGTTCGTTTTTTGCCAGTCCGGCGAGTTGAGTAGAATCATTTGTATGGAACGCGCCACTTTTAACGCCATTCACCATTTGATTAATAAATTTTGCGCTTAGTGCAGCAGATTCTTCATTCAGTTTTTTCATCGTCACTTTATCTGCGTCAGAAAGATTGGCGCCTGATAAAATAAATTTCTGGTAATCAAATTCTACTAATTTTTTAGATTCTGCGGTGAGTTTTAAAGTCGCCCGCTGATCGTAAATTGTTTTAACACGTTTAAATAAGTTTGTATTTAAAAAAATGGCGTCTTCACTTGCAGCAAGCTTTGGTGCCATTTCTTCCTGCAGGTTTTGTATCGTATCATCAGTGTTGGCGCCGGCTACCATATTAAAAGTATAGTATACGCGTTTAAGTAATTGTCCGCTTTTTTCTAAAGCAACAATCGTATTATCAAAAGTTGGCGGAGCCGGGTTATTGGCGATCTTTTCTGTCTCAGCCATTAATATTTTAAAACCTTCTTCAAAAGCCGGTTTATAATCCGCATCTTTTATTTTAGTAAAGTCCGGTGCCTGAAAGGGCAGTGTACTTACTGAGCTGAATGGATTCGATGCAGGTAAATCATTGTCCTTATTCGCAGAGTGTTTTCCATTTTGAAATGAAGATGTTGCAATAAATAAGGCCGCTGTTGTTACTATCATAAATGCGTTTTTCATTTTGTTGTTTTTATCTCCTAAAAGGTAACAAATTTTATGCTAAAAGGTTGTCTGAAACTGAGATAAAGCGTGCATACAGTAATACTTCTATAGTTGTAAGTGTAATTGGTGAATTAATGTCTTGCTGCATTTAATTACTATTCTTTATATATCTTTATCCGTCGGCTTGGGCCGCTTATAACGATTGCTATAACTAAACTGCTATTAATGAAAAAAATAACTACCTCAATAGTTACTTTATTGCTTGCGCATATACTAACCATTTCCACATTAACAGCACAAACAAATTTCTCGACAGCAACGGGTAACCTGGCTATTTTTTATCCTGCGGGATATGATGCTACGCAAAATACACCCTCATTCGCGATACAAAACGAACCGGTTGTTACTACAGGATTACCGGGCGGCTGGAAATTAAATCCAGCTTTTTCAACAAGTGGTTCTAATACCATTGCCAAAGTAAATTGTGGTACCGGAATAGATTTTTATGGTACCGGAGAAGTGACCGGAGCACTCCGCAGAAACAATACCAGTATTACATTATGGAACACAGATAATTATACCTATGCATCTTATGGCGGCCAACAACTGTATCAATCACATCCATGGGTGATGGGCGTAAGAGCTGATGGGACTGCGTTTGGTGTTATTGCAGATAATACCTGGGCAATGACGATCGCTATTACGGATACAAGTATTGTGTTTAATTCTCAAGGCCCTGCATTTAGAGTTCTGACATTTGAAGCGGCAAGTCCGCAAGCGGCAGTGCAGGAGTTGGGTGCACTGACAGGTAAAATAAGTTTACCACCGATCTGGTCTTTAGGTTATCATCAATGCCGTTATTCTTATACAACGGATGTGCAGGTAAAAGCGATTGCAGATAGTTTTCGTGCGAATCAATTGCCTTGTGATAATATCTGGATGGATATCGATTACATGGATCAATATAAAATATTTACTTTCTCTCCAACAGGATATCCTGATCCTGCAGGACTAAATACTTATTTACATAGCAAACAATTTCACTCGATATGGATGATTGATCCAGGCGTAAAACAACAGGCAGGTTACACTATTTATGATCAGGGAACTGCCGGAAATAATTGGGTAAAGACAAGCGATAAGACTACAGATTTTGTAGGAAATGTATGGCCCGGAGCTTGTGTGTTTCCCGATTTTACAATGCCTGCAACAAGAACCTGGTGGTCGGGATTGTACACCAATTTTATGGCAACAGGTATTGATGGTGTTTGGAACGATATGAATGAGCCTTCTGTATTTGGTGGCGTAACCGGTTCTATGCCGACTAACAACTGGCATCGGGGCGGCGGTACTTTGTTGGCTGGTTCTCATTTAAGGTACCACAATGTTTTTGGAAGGTTGATGGTACAGGCATCTCGTGCAGGCATACAGGCAGCTAATCCAACCAGGCGTCCTTTTATATTATCACGCTCTAACTTTTTAGGCGGACAACAATATGCTGCAACATGGACGGGCGATAATATGGCAACTGCAGCACACATGCAGTTATCGGTGCCGATGATCTTAACAATGGGATTATCTGGACAACCAATGGTTGGTGCAGATGTAACCGGTTATTCAGGAAATCCATCAGCTGCTCTTATCGGACAATGGATGGCGTTGGGAACTTTTTATCCTTTTTATAGAAACCATGCAGAGAAAGGAAGTCCGCAGCGTGAGCCTTGGGTAAATGGCGCTGCTACTGAACAGATCTGTCGTATTGCATTACAACGCCGTTATCGTTTATTACCTTATCTCTATACACTAACACAAGAATCTTCAACGGATGGAATGCCGATCATGCGTCCACTGTTTTTTGCAGAACCTTCAAATACCAGTCTGCGTGCACAACAACAGGCATTTATGTTGGGAGATATTTTGATGATCGTTCCTAAATGGGCAACAGGTGTAAACTATCCGTCGGGTGTATGGACAAGTATTTCTTTAGTAGGAGAAGATAGCAAGAACGATCCTACACAACCAAATATTTTAATCAAAGCAGGATCAATATTGCCACTTGGACAAATCATTCAAAACACCGTAAACTATAATGCAGATTCATTATCGTTGATCGTTAGTCTGGATGCAAGTAATCGCGCACATGGAATAAATTATACCGATTCAGGCGAAGGGTATAGTTATCAGAGCGGTGCCTATTTAATGAGAGAATTTAATATCCAGCCGCTGGGAACTGATTCACTTATTTTAACGGCAACAGTTGATAGCGGATCATTAGCAACAACAACTAACAGATATAGAGTAGGCATAGTTACGCCAACAGGAATTAATTATACAGCCTGGACAAATAGTAACGTTATCAAAATTCCATTGTCTGCAACAGGTGAAGCGCCTTATGGTGGCACACCATGGCCGATTCCGGGAACAATCCAGGCAGAGAATTTTGATATAGGCGGACAAGGAATTGCTTATTATGACACAGATACTGCAAATGATGGAGGACAATACAGAACAACAGAAAGCGTAGATATAGAAAATTGCACGGATGCAGGAGCGGGGTATGATGTAGGATATACCAATGCAGGCGAATGGGAAAATTATATGGTGAATGTAACCGCTGCAGGAGTGTACTCTATTCAAACAAGAATTGCTTCTCCAAATCCGGGCGAGCGTATGCATATAGAATTAGATGGTGTAAATATTTCGGGGACAATTGCAGTTCCTAATACCGGAGGTTATCAAACATGGCAAACGGTTACTGTTACCACACCGGTACTAACGATGGGTAAACACATCATGCGTATTTACATGGAGACAGGCGGTTTTAATTTGAATTATGTAACTTTTATTTTAAATGCACCGGTAATAACAAGCGGTGCCGCAGCAAGCGGAACTGTTGGTGCCGCATTTAGCGGCTACACGATTACTGCAACAAACAGCTCTGCAACTTATGCTGTAACCGGGTTACCTGCGGGATTGAGTATTGATGCAACAACAGGAATCATAAGTGGCACACCAACAATTGCAGGAACATTTATTGATACACTAAAAGCAACGAATGCAGATAGTACAGGAACAAAAGTTTTAACCATAACGATCAATCCTTCAACTCCTGTAATAACTAGTGCGGCTACTGCGAGTGGTATAACAGGCTCATTATTTAATTATACTATAACAGCAACAAATACACCAACAAGTTATGTCGCAATTGGATTGCCGACAGGTTTAACAATCAATGCATCAACAGGTTTAATTAGTGGTACACCAACAGCAATAGGGATTTTTACCGATACTCTCAAAGCAACGAATGCAGGAGGGACAGGAATAAAAGTATTGATAATTACGATCAATGCGCCATTGCCTCCTGCACCTGTAATATCAAGTGCAGCAACAGCAACAGGAACAATCGGTTCAGTATTTACAGCGTATACAATTACAGCATCAAATAGCCCGACAAATTATATCGCAATTAATTTACCTGCAGGATTATCAATTGATGTAACAACAGGGATAATCAGTGGTACACCAACAGTTACCGGAACATTTATCGATACGATCAAAGCAATTAATTCCGGAGGTGTTGGAACAAAAGTTTTAACGATTACAATAAATCCTTTAGCTCCGGTAATATCAAGTGCTGTAACTGCAAACGGAACAGTAGGTGTAGGATTTACAGCATACGCAATTATTGCATCTAACAATCCAACGAGTTACGCTGTGGTTAATTTACCGGGCGGATTATCGATCAACACAGTAACAGGAATAATCAGCGGTACACCGACAGTTGCGGGAATATTTATTGATACGATCAAAGCTACAAACATCACTGGAACGGGAACAAAAGTTTTAACGATCACAATCAATCCTGCAGCACCAATAATATCAAGTGCTGCAACGGCAACCGGAACAGTGGGAACTATTTTTACAAGCTACACAATTACGGCGTCGAACAATCCAACAAGTTACGCTGTGGTTAATTTACCGGGCGGATTATCAATCAATACATCAACAGGAATAATAAGTGGCACACCAACTGTAGCGGGGACATTTGTTGATACGATCAAAGCGACTAACATTACCGGCACCGGAACACAGGTACTAACGATTACGATCAATGCTGCGATACCCGGCACGCCGATTATATCAAGTACGTCAACTGCAACAGGAGTTATCAGTTCAGTATTTACTCCTTATACGATCGTTGCATCAAATAGTCCGACGAGTTATGCAGCAACTGGATTGCCTGCGGGATTAAGCATCAATCCATCAACAGGCGTAATAAGTGGCACACCTACAGTTATCGGGACATTTACAGATACATTAAAAGCAACCAATGCTGGTGGCACCGGAACAAAAGTATTGACTATTACTATTTATCCTTTACCTCCGGTGATATCAAGTGCGGCAACAGCAAGCGGTATTGTAGGAACTACATTTACTTATTCGATTGTTGCATCAAATAGCCCGATGAGTTATGCAGCAACAGGATTGTCTGCGGGATTAAGCATCAATACATCAACAGGAGTTATCAGTGGAACACCAACAACACAAGGAATATTTATAGATACAATCAAAGCAACGAATGCAGGCGGCACCGGGACAAAAGTATTAACGATCACTATTAATCCAGCTACACCAATAATATCAAGTGCCGGGACAGCAAGTGGGATAGCAGGAACAATTTTTAATTATGCAATCGTAGCATCAAATAATCCTACAAGTTACGTTGCAATTAATTTGCCTGCCGGCTTAACGATCAATACATCAACAGGAGTTATCAGTGGAACACCAACAGCACAAGGGATATTTATAGATACAATCAAAGCAACGAATGCAGGTGGTACCGGAACAAAAGTATTAATGATCACGATTAATCCTGCAGCTCCAGTAATATCAAGTGCCGGGACAGCAAGTGGGATAGCAGGAACAATTTTTAATTATGCAATCGTAGCATCAAATAATTCAACAAGTTATACGGTAGTTAATTTACCTGCGGGATTAACGATCAATACAACAACAGGAGTTATAAATGGAACACCAACAACACAAGGAATATTTATAGATACAATCAAAGCAACGAATGCAGGCGGCACGGGAATAAAAGTGCTTACTATAACAATTAGTTTGTCAGCTCCGGTAATATCAAGCGCATCAATATCAAGCGGAACAATTGGTGCCGCGTTTGCAATTTATACGATAACAGCATCAAATAATCCGGCAAGTTATGCAGCCGTTAATTTGCCTGCAGGACTAATAATTAATACAGCAACAGGTGTTATCAGTGGTACGCCAACTGTTATAGGAACGTTTGTCGATACGATCAAAGCAACGAATGCGGGTGGTACAGGAACAAAAGTATTAACAATAACTATTTACCCAAATGCGCCGGCAATATCAAGCGCGTCAATGATCTACGGAACAGTAGGAATGGTGTTTGACGATTACTTGATAGTAGCAACGAATAATCCTACCAGTTACACATTAACAGGAATTGTACCTTCAGGATTATCGCTCTCAGGTTCAACAATCAGTGGAACACCAACAGTACAAGGTATTTTTGTTGATACGATCAGGGCAATCAATGCAGGAGGGTATGACACTAAAATTTTAATCATTACTATCAATCTACCAGCTCCGGAAATATTAAGTTCAGCAACAGCAGTTGGTACAATGGGTGCAGCTTTTAATTACACTGTCATTGCATCTAACGAACCTGCTGCGTATCAATCAACAACTTTACCTGCAGGTTTAAGTATGGATCCTTCAACAGGAATTATCAGTGGTGTGCCAACACAACCTGGAGTATTCACTGATACGGTTAGCGCAATAAACAACGGCGGTACTGCAACTAAAATTATATCGATCACAGTAATGCCTTCAGGAATTGTATTAATGCCGAATCCCGTAACGCAAGATCATTTTACAATTGTATTACCTGGCTGGGATGGAGAAAATGCTACAGTAGAGATCATTAATTTTCTTGGGGCCGTAATGCAGACAAATAATATAACTGTAACCAATGAGATGATAACTGTTGACATACCGAATTTAATTGCCGGAAATTATGTAGCGGTGATACGCGGAAAAGATAAAAGTGTAGTGAAGAAGTTTGTGGTGAAATAAAATAGTTCGTATTGCTGTATTAAAAAAGGCCCTCTACTCAGGGCCTTTTTTAATACAGTTTATTTTTTATTAAACTCTTTTTAAAATAATATTCTCTTATTAATAATACAGAAAGGGTATTATTATAAAAATTAATAATCCCCTGCTTGTGATTACAATACGCCTGTTTGTGACCCTAATAAGTCGGTTCATGTTCTTTAAACATAGCTATAACAGTCGGCTTTTATATTTGCGATCTGATTTTTTTTTTAATCGAACCCAACCTTTTTTATGTCGGGGTCGTAAATGAGAAAAAGGGTGAATTAAAGTCACTAAATATTAATAATACCTAAATAATACATTACCTCCGGCTCATGAAATATTTATTAATATTCTCATTTGTTCTTTTTTCAGCGATTACTTCTTATTGTCAAAATAAGACATCTTCTTCTGCGTTGCCGGTATTATCTGATTCTGTGGATATTGATTCAAAAGCCCTTGATAAATTGGATAGACAATATGATGATCTTTCAAAATCCATACAGAAACGGACACAAAGTCTATTAGCGCATCTTCAAAAAAAAGAAGCAAGGTTAAAAAGAAAAGTACAACAAGTGGACAGTGCAAAAGCTGCTATAGTTTTTGCCAATTCAGATAAAAAATACAAGGAATTAAAGGGTAAAATTGATTCTTCTGTCAATAAAAAATTAGCTATTGACCCACTTAAAAATTATGATCCGTCAATTGATACTATGCAGACAGCCTTATTATTTATTCAAAAAGACTCTACTATGTCTCCGGATAAATTGCTACAGGTTCAATCAACAAGTAATCAATTAAAACAGGTGCAAGGCCAAATTCAACAAGGTACAGATGTTCAGACTTTTATAAAAGAAAGAGAACAGGTTTTAAAATCTCAGCTAAGCCAATATGGGGTAGGAAAGGAATTGACGGACATAAATAAGGAATGTTATTATTATCAGCAGCAGATGAATGAATATAAAAGTATGCTGAAAGACAAACAAAAATTACAACAAAAAGCAATTAGTACTGTAACAAATTTACCCGCTTTTAAAAGTTTCATGGCCCAAAACAGTTATTTGGCGCAACTATTTCCAACGTCGGCAAACAATGGTACTTCACAGGCTTTAGATGGCTTACAAACCAATGCGTCTACACAACAACAGCTGCAAAGTAAATTCGGATTGAATGATATTCCTGCAGATGATGGTAGCGGCGGAGGGCCTGATGGTTCAGCAATACTTCAACAGGAAGTTCAACAAGCTCAGGCGGTATTAAGTAAAGTAAAAGATCAGATAAATGCTGCTGGCGGCGGTTCTAGTGATATGGTAATGCCCAACTTTACACCCAATACGCAAAAAACAAAACCAATTTTAGGAAGACTGGAATTTGGAACTAACATGCAAAGTCAGAGAAGCAATACACTACTGCCAACCATAACTGAATTCGCACTAACGCTTGGATATAAATTAAGTGATAAGGCTACGACAGGCATTGGCGTAAGTTATAAAATAGGATGGGGCAGAGGAGGTTTTGATAATATAAGTTTAAGTAACCAGGGTATAGGTTTAAGAAGTTTTATAGATATAAAAGCGAAAGGTAGCATTTGGATTACCGGAGGATATGAGTACAATTATATGCAGGAATTTGCTAGCATCCATACGATCGACAATTTAGATGTGTGGCAAAAAAGTGCATTAATAGGATTGACCAAAAAATATAAAGTAGGCAAAAAAGAAGGCAATCTTCAGTTACTCTATGATCTTTTAGCCAGCCAGGAAGTCCCAAGAAGTCCGGCATTTAAATTCAGAACAGGATTTACTTTTTAATTAAACGTATTAATAAGAGAAAAATAAAAAAATGAAAACAAAAAATTTAGTTGCCAAAATTATCTCACTATGTATTGTTTCTTTTTTGGCAATGTTTCATGCGATAGGTCAATCGACAAGTACAAATGCATTAGCTTTCCCGAGTATCAATAATGCTTTCCTGGGAAAAACGTTTGGTAATTCAGATGTATCGGTAGATCTATACACAGGAACGGCACAAGTTTACGTAACAATCTGTGATTTGCAGTCGCGCGAATTAACTTTACCTATCTCTTTATCTTATGTAGACGGCAGAGGGGTAAAAGTGCAGGAAAATGCCAGTCAGGTTGGCTTGGGTTGGCAATTGAATGCAGGTGGTAGTATATCGAGAGTTGTGCGAGGATTTCCTGATGAACAACCAAATGGCTATTTAGGCACCCAGCAATGGGGACAAATAGTTGCTAATGCAATAAGGACAGACATAAATACAACTCCACCTTTAGGCACAAATGCAGGTACAAATGCTTTTTATTCAGGTAATGATGTTAAACTTTCAGGTCAAACATGGGCAGCCCCGGGAATTGTACAATCTTCATCTATCCCTACGGCTGACGGAGAACCAGATATTTTTTACGTAAAAACTCCTTTTTTTAATTTTCAATTTAGTTTTGATGAAAATGGCAACCCTATTTTTTCTAATGCTACTGGATATAAAATAATAGCTACTAATTTTGTCAATACCCCATCTCCAACTTACTCAAACTCTTCATTTGAAGTTATTGACAATGATGGAAATCAGTTTTATTTTGGTAGTAGTTCGCAATCTGTAGAATCATCAACAGATTCACTCTATAACGTACCATATACTTTTCCTTCAAGTTGGTATTTGGATAAAATTATTACCTATAATTCCAAGGATATAATAACATTTAATTATATATCTGGGGGAAATGATGTTACTTATAATTATAGTTGGTCTGAAATAACTAACGCTACACAAAATCCGCAATCTGTAACGACTTTAAGTACAGGAAAAAATATAGAAGTAAGCCCCAAATATATTTCATCTATAGTTTCAACGAAAGGAGAAGCAGATTTTGTATATAATTTTGTAAATAGATTAGATGACCCGAATATGCCTTATTTAACATCTATTATTACACGTGCCTATAACCCCATAACACAAACTAATAGTTCAGTTCTAAAACAGTACAATTTTAAATATAGTTATTTTGGTTCTCCATCAACAAACCCCAACATACTTAGGCTTAAGTTGGATGGCATTACTGTTGGTGGAAATACTGTAGTAACTCAGTCTCCTCTTAATTTAGCATTATTCAGTTATAATACTTCTGTTAGTTTATCGGATAAAACCCTACCTATATTTGATTATTGGGGGTATAATACGGTTATGGTAAATCCTATTCCAGATTTAGCATCTTATCCATATTATAATAATGGAGGTGTCCAACAGCCTGATCAAACAATGGCACAAGCTGGAATTTTGAACTCTGTTACTACGCAATTAGGCGGAACATGGAATATATCATATGAGTTGAATGCTACTCCTGCATCATCATATTCGACTAATACTACTCCTATTGGAGGATTGAGGGTAACTAAAATAGCTCAAACTTTATCTACTGGAGAAAATCTTTACAAAAGCTATCAGTATTTAGATCCGAATGGTAATTCTTCAGGTCAAATTTTCAGTCCTCAATACAACAGTAATTCTTATATAGAAAACGGAAGTGTCGCACATTTTTCGTCATCTCCATACGTAATTAATGATATTAATGGAAATTTCATCGGTTATTCTTATGTGAAGGAACTAGATCAAAATGGAGGATATACCATTTATAATTTTTCAAACTTTAATGACCCAGGTTGTGAAGATTTGAATACCGGTTCATTTTCGTACCAATCAAATAGTTATGTTTTTTCTTACCTATCTAGTGTTCCTATTTTAACACCAACAACAAGCCTTGCCTACAAACGTGGATTGCTAAAGAGTGCGGTTGTTTACAATGCGAATGGTAATATGATTTCTCAAACTACGAACTTGTATTCATCTTTGACAAATCCAGTTTTAATAAGTTCATTTGGTTATCGTCCTATTTCTTTAAGTGCTTATATAAATGGGAATGGAGGTACTTATACATCTGGTGGAATGTATTCTACACAGATTGAGAATTATCGCCTGGCTCAAACTGTTCAAAAAGTTTATGATCAAATTAATCCTTCAAATTATATTCAAACTACTACTAATTATACTTATGCAGCTAATAAAAGACTAGTGCAAGTTATTAATAGTACTGATTCAAAAGGACTATCACACATACAAACTTTTTATCATCCCGATGATGCTAATATACCTATGTCGACAGCAGGCCTTTCCATTTTAGTTGGAGAGAACAGGACTAATATCCTTGTGCACCAAGTAGACAATAGAAATGGTATAATTCATGAAGTGCATAATACTTTTGCACCTGTACCGATAGGAGCAGGAAGGATTATTTTAAATACTAGTTCAACATACGTCAACAGTACTTTAGTAGCTCAGCAATTATTTTCTTATGATCCCTATACAACTAATTTGATTAGTGTTACAAAACCAGGAAGCAACAGTAACACTATATTATATGGTTATAATTCAAATTATCCTATTGCTTCAATTAAAAATGCGCTAGTTGGGCAATATTTTTTCGAAGGGTTTGAAGAGAACACTTCATCTTCTGTTGTAATTAATAGTAAAGTAGCACATACAGGCAATAATTATTGGAATGGAAATTACCAAGTAACATTTACTATTCCTGATCAACGCTCTTATATAATTCAATGGTGGAACCTGGTTGGTGGAGTTTGGAATTTTAATGAACAGCCATACACAGCCAGTGTGACGCTAACAGGACCTGTTGATGATATAAGAATTTTTCCTTCTGATGCTCAGATGACAACTTATACTTACAATCCGTTAGTAGGTAAAACTTCTGAAATAGATCCAAGTGGTAAAAAGCAGGTTATTGAATATGACGGTTTAGGAAGAGTAAATCTGATACGTGATAATGATAATAATATCCTGAAAAAATATTGTTACGCGACAGCAGGAGAGCCGCTTGCTTGTGCGGCAATAGAAAACCTAACTTATACTTTTAGCATTATTAACAACGGTGGCTGGGATGTAACTTTTGTAAATACTACAACAGGACAAGCTTATAAATACACAGTATATACAAATAGTGCAACAATGAATGGACAGACATTCGGGCAAATAGCAACAGGTGTTTACAATTTAACAGTTACCGGACATGATGCAGCAACTTCTCATGGGCTGTATTTTCAGGGCGCTTATTTTGGTAGCAGTTATACCATGAATGGCGGTATAAGTACTTTCTATTTAAACAATGTAAATGTTTCTAATAGCGCCAATAACTTGTATATATCTTTTTAAAAAAATATACTATAGTCTCAGAATCTCTATGATTAAAAAAAATAATAAAATGACTTTAAGACCATTTATAAAAATATTGATGTTAGCTTTTTTGCTTGTTGGCAATAGAGCATATTCAAAAACGCTAAAAGTAAATCCTGCTAGCAATAAGTTAGCAACAAGGGGTCAAGATCCATTAGGCCCTCCATCTGTTACTGTTTCTAATAGCTTAGTTGGTATAGAATCCTTGCCGCTGTATAATTTTTCTTCCGGAGATTATACTACACAAGGGTGTATTCCATTAAGCCCTAATGTTTCTACTACAGTATTTACTGTGGCACAACAAGCAGGAGCTACCTATAGTTGGAGTTTTGGTACCACTTCAGATGGAACCAATAATTCCTGGAACACAATACCCGCGCAGTCGGGATTGCCTCCATATAATGTAGGCGGCAATACACTTGTAATAAGTAATTTTAATAATCAGCCAGGAGTTGTAGTGCTTACAGTAACTGATGTTAATAATAACGCAACTTCTTATACATATACAATCGATAGGTTTTTACCAGATCCTTCAACTAGCAATTCTTCTTTAATTACACTTAGTAATACCTGTGTTGCACAAGGTGCATCATTTACTGCAGTAATATCAAACACAGGAACTACACAAGCCAATTTAAATTCATTTGTTTGGACAGTTCCTTCCGGATGGAATCTGCCAGTTATTAATGTTAATGGCACTGTTACTTTCATGGTCCCTGCTAATGCTAGTTTAGGAATTAATACCATATCTGCGGCACTTAAATCAACGGATAATAACTCCGCTTGCTTTAACAATAACGCTAAACTCAATTACACTGTAAATGTTACGCCGCCGCCAATTGCCATTTTAGGAACTACAACTTGTTTTAACCCAGTAGGTACAACCAATGGAAGTTTTAGTATTGCGGGAGGTGCTAATTATAACTGGAGTGTTACAGGTGGCCGGATTTATGCTGGCGGTAATTTTTACTCTACATACACTGCTAACAATATAATATATATTAGTAATAGTGGTCAGGCAGGCGCTATTACAGCTACTTATCCTGCGAGTAATGGTTGCCCTTCCTTTAGCTCAACTGTTAATACTACATTAGGTCCAATTGCACCTTCAATTACCCCAGTTTCTTGTATAAGTAATACTGCAGGTTCAACGGGAACTATAACAGTAAATAATTATCCAGGTTCAGGAAATTACATGTTGCAATACTATAACATTAACCCTAGTAATATTAATTTTCTACAAGAAGGGAATTCATTACCTGTCAGTAATAATAAAATCGCACTTAATCTGGGAACTACTCCATATCCTGCAGGAGGAAATGCGGTTTATTTAATACAGTATAACGATAATACCTGTCCTATTGGAACGGCAGGTTCATATAGCACCTTTTCAGTAGGACTTTCTCCGCAACCTTTCACAGTATCGGGAAGTGTACCTTGTCTTTCTAACGGCGCAGTTACAGCATTATCTGCTACGCCATCAGCTGGTAATTTTAATTGGGCTATTTCATCTGGCGGCGGAAGTATGACAGCGGCAGGAGCAACGGCTACTTATACAAGCAATGGAGCGGCGGCAGTTGTTACTGCAACCTCATCTGTACCATCGACCACATGTGTTACTACCAGTCAGATAAATATTTCTACTGCAACAATTGCAGCACCATTGGTTACAGCTCCGTCATGTATTGGAGCAGCAGGTACTACAATACAAATACCTGTTACCAATTATCCTGGTACAGGAGGTACATATACTTTAACATATACAAGTGGTACCGATCTATTACAGTCAGCTTGTACGTTTACCTCAACAGGTGGAACGACAGGTAATATAATAGCTACAGTAAAGGCGAACCCAACGCCAACACAAGTTTCAGGTACTTATAATTTAATATATACATCTTCATGCGGTACTTCAACAGCGACAGTACTCACAATAAAAAATCTAACGTATCCGTTTATATCAGCAACTTATATCGGTGGACTAAGTTTTAATGGTGCGCCACCATATTCAGGTTGTATGCCATTAACCTCAAGGTCAAATCCCTTTGTTGTTAGTGTTACTAATCCTCAACCGGGTTATACTTACAACTGGCAATTTGGAACAGATGCATTTAACAATGCTAATAACTGGAATGTAACACCTGCTCTAACCGGAGCGGCACCTTATACCTTATCGAATAGTACATCACTTACTATTACGAATATGAATAACCAGCCTGGTCTGATAACGCTATTTGTCGTAGATAATTTAGGAAATACATTAAGTTATCCTATTCAGATAAACAGGGCTAACTCATACACACCAAGCGCTGAATATCTTTCATTAATAACTTTAAATAAATCTTGTATTGTTGCGGGCGATATTGTTACGGCTAACATATCGAGCAGTGATATAACACAGGCTCACTTAAATAATTTTGCCTGGAATGTTCAATCGGGCCAAACAATAGGAGGAACAACCGGTTGGAATTTTGTAAGATCAGCAGATGGTAAAACATGCACGATTACACCACCTGTTGCAATAGCACCGGGTACATATACTGTTTACGCAGGGATGCAGGCAAACAATAATGGATCATCCTGTTATGGTAATAGTTCATTGCCATTTACAGGTTCAATTCCATTAACGATCTCTATTAAGCCGGCAGCTGTAACGGTTACGGGTAGTGTATCTTGTCTTGGATCAGGAGTGAATGAGATACTCACAGCGCTGCCTAATAATTATGGTGGAAGTGCGAATGGCAGTTACGCATGGGCAGTAACATCAGGATCAGGAACGCCGACCGCAACAGGTTCGACTTCTACAGCAAGTTATACGGGTACGGGAGTTCCAAGTGTTATAACGGCAACCTATAACGCCGGGACCGGTTGTTCTACAACAGGCCAGATAATTATAGCTACTGCAGTAACACCCGCACCTGCCGTCACCGCACCATCATGTATTGGCGCAGTAGGTACAACAATACAAATACCTGTTACTAATTATCCTGGCACTGGTGGTACTTATACTTTAACGTATACGAGTGGTACAGATCTTTTACAGTCAGCTTGTACATTTACTTCAACGGGAGGAACAACAGGTAACATAATAGCAACGGTGAAAGCGAATCCAACGCCAACACAGGTTTCAGGCACTTATAATTTAGTGTATACCGGATCATGCGGTACATCGGCGGCAACAGTATTCACAATAAAAAATCTTACTTATCCTTTTATCTCTGCAACTTATATTGGTGGATTAAGTTTTAATGGAGCACCACCATATTCAGGTTGTATGCCATTAACCTCAAGGTCAAATCCCTTTGTTGTTAGTGTTACTAATCCTCAACCGGGTTATACTTACAACTGGCAATTTGGAACCGACGCATCAAATAACCCTAATAATTGGAATGTAACACCTGCATTGACCGGAGTGGCACCATATACATTATTGAATAGTACGTCACTTACTATTACAAATATAAATAACCAGCCAGGGCTGATAACGCTATTTATTGTAGATAATTTTGGAAATACATTAAGCTATCCAATCACAATAAACAGGGCCACGCCATATTGGTCAGGCACAATAACACCTGAATTTGCATCACTTATCAGTTTAAATACACAATGTATTACTCCTGGAACTACTATCACGGCGAATGTATCCAGCACGGATATTACCCAGGCGAATGATAATAGTTTTGTCTGGAGCGTTCAGGCTGGCCAAACAATAGGAGGAACAACCGGTTGGAATTTTGTAAGATCAGCAGATGGTAAAACCTATACTATCACACCTCCTGTGGGGATAGCTCCAAATACGTATACAATTTATGCCGGTATGCCTCAATATACAGGTAGCTCCAGCACATGCAATTACGGAGGATATGTTCCCGGCCCAATTCCATTTACAATTTCTGTAAGACCTGCAAGTGTCACAGCAACAGCTAGTGGGCCATGTTTTTCTCCTGGCTCATACGTACAGCTTGCTGCTACACCTCAAAATTATGGAGGTGGTGCAGGAGGAAGTTATAACTGGGTTTCATCAATAGGCGGAACTATTTATTTACAGGGGTCAACCTCTACTGCCAGCTATTTAATGAGTGCGGCACCAACTAGCATTACCGCTACCTATGTTACTTCAGCCACATGTACAACAACATCCTTACCGATAAACCTTACATTGGCACCTGTAACAACTAATCCTGTTGTTAATGAAAGTGTATTAAATATTGTTCGCACGTTAGAAACGAAAGCGCCATTTACAGATGAGGCCGCTGTTGTCTCACCTACACGAACTATTAATGATATTACACAAACAACACAATATTATGATGGTTTTGGAAGGCCGGTAGAATCAGTTCTTAAACAAGGAAGCCCTTTAGGTAATGATCTTGTTACTGCAAATGTGTATGATTCATGGGGCAGATCAACAATTAATTATTTGCCATTTGTAGCGACTTCTGCAGCAACTGGAGATGTTATAAACGACGGTAATGTAAAAACAGATCCTGTTCAACAGCAAATAGCATTTTATAATAATTTGTTAAATGGTCAACCTGGTGAAACAAGTATTGGTAATAACAGTAATAATTGGGCGTATAGCAAAATAAATTATGAATCGTCACCAACAGAAAGAGTTATAAATGCTTTTGCTCCTGGTGTAAATTGGGTAGGAAGTGAGAATACCTCTACACCACATGCAACAGCCCAACAATTTTTAATAAACACAGCTACTGATAATGTGCAGATCTGGAATATTGCACCAGCTCAGGGAAGTATACCGGTAAGTGCAGGCGCATATCCTGCAGGACAACTATATAAAACAATTTCGATTGATGAACAGGGGCGCCAAATGATCGAATATAAGGACCTGTATGGCCAAGTAATATTAAAAAAACAACAACTTACAGCTACAGCAGATAATGGCACCGGTAGTGTGCATGCAGGATGGTTATGTACTTATAATGTATTTGATGATTATGGAAATCTTCGTTTTATAATTACACCTAAAACGGTACAATTAATTGACGGTAGCTGGAACATAAATCAATATAATGCCGATGGGTTATGTTATCGTTTTGAATATGATCAATTAGGCCGGATTATTATCAAAAGAAATCCCGGAACAGCTACAGGAACTCAGGGTGAAACCTGGATGGTATATGATCAGCGAAACAGATTGGTAATGCAACAGGATGCCAATTTACGCAGTAATCAAAAATGGCAGTACTATCAGTATGATGCATTAGATAGAACTATAGCAACAGGGTTAATGACAGATCCTGTTAATTATAATAATTTAAATTTCCATTTAAGTAATGCAGCTTCCAGTATTTCATATCCTTCCGTAGGATCATATACAGTAGAAGTATTATCGCAAAGTTTTTATGATAACTATAGTTGGATGAACAGTGCAAATTCATCTTCGCTTACATCAACTTTAGATGCAACAACTAGTGGAACAGGAAATAGTAATTTTGCCTCTACTTCATTTGTTCAAAGTGCTATGACAAGAAGCATGGTGACAGGAACAAAAATAGAAGTATTAGGAAGTACTGGTCCACAATACATTTATAATGTAAGCTTTTACGATAACAAAGCCAGAGTAATACAAGCACAATCTATTAACGTAACTGGCGGAAAAGATGTAATGACCACTAGTTATAATTTTGCAGGAAAGGCTATTCAAAGTATTTTGTCTCATAACAAAGTAGGAACGAATCCTCAAACACATATTGTTTCCACAGCTTTTACTTATGATGCTATGTTACGTTTGTTAACCATTAAAAAAGCGATCAACAGTACTATTAATGGTGTCGCAGTTAGCTCAGCTTCACAAGTAACAATTACTACTAAACAATATGATGAATTAGGTAGATTAAAGGTGAGAACGTTGGGCAATAATTTAGAAAGTCTCAGCTATGATTATAATGTAAGGAATTGGCTACTAGGGATTAACCGAAATTTTGTCAGTGGCGCATCTTCAGCTAATTTTTTCGGGATGGAATTGGGGTATGATAATCCTGTTTCAGTATTAGTCGGAGCAACTTACACTACACCGCAGTATACAGGTAATATTTGTGGTACTGTATGGAAAAGTAAGGGAGACGGAGTGGCAAGGAAATATGATTACGCTTATGATAATACAAATCGTTTACTAAAAGCTGATTTTACGCAACAAAACGGAAGTGGGTGGGATGTTAGTGCAGGAATAGATTATAGCATGCAGATGGGAAATAGTACTGATCCTAGAACTGCATATGATGCAAATGGTAATATATTATCAATGCAGCAAAAAGGATTTAAGATCAATAGCTCTCCTGTAATAGATCAGTTGAGTTATAGTTATGCCAATAATACCAACCAACTACAACAGGTTACTGATGGAGTAAATGACAAACTAAGTGTATTGGGAGATTTTAAGTACGATCCTGCAACTAAAAACTCAATTGATTACACATATGACGCTAATGGTAATATTACTGTAGACAATAACAAGCGTATTAATAATGTTGCATATAATTATTTGAATTTACCACAACAATTTGCCGTAACGAATAAAGGGACTATTCAGTATGTATACAATGCCGCAGGAGTTAAATTACAGAAAGTCACTACTGAAAATAATGCGACGGTCAAAAATATTACTACTAATATAGTTACTACTACAACTTATATCGAAGGGTTTACTTATAAGACTGTAGTATATTCCGATGCATCGCTGAATTCTTCATTGGGTTATACAGATGTATTGCAATTCGTAGATCATGAAGAAGGGCGGATAAGATTTAAACCTGCAGTAGGTGCAATAGCGGCAAATTATGTATTTGATTATTTTATTAAAGATAATCTACAAAATGTGCGTATGGTGTTGACAGACGAACAACAACAAGAAATTTATCCCGTTGCAACTTTAGAAGGCTCTATAACAGATCCGAATAGTGCGGCTTTTATTGAAAACCAATACTATAAAATCAATCCGAGCGATATTGTTAGCTCATCATTAGCTACGGCGCCACCTACGACTTTGGCTTGGTATGCAAGTGCTCAAAACAGTACTTATCCAAACTGTAACGGAACACCTCCTAACTCTATACCGCCAAATCCAAATCCTAATAGTAATATCAGTGTCAACAGTCAATATGTATATAAACTGAATGGAGCAACCGGAGATAAAACAGGATTGGGAATTACATTAAAAGTAATGGCAGGAGATAATGTAAATATTTTTGGTAAAAGTGTTTATCACATCAATACAGGAACAACTATTGATAATAATAACCCAATAGCATCAGCACTACTTAATTTTATAACTTCATTTGCAGGATCATCTGCTGTAATAAGTGGATCACATGGACTTGCTTCGGGAGCTCTGTTTAACTCTACTCCAGGTATTACAACGCCATTAACAAATGATCTAAATGATGTTCCTATTCCGCCAACCGCACCTAAGGCTTATATAAACTGGATTTTATTTGATAATCAGTTTAGAGCGGTAGATAATGGTTTTGATATGGTAGATCTTAATCCGGATGTGGTTAAAACCCATGTTTTACCAACCGTTAATGTGGGGAAAAATGGTTATTTATATGTTTACTGTAGTAATGAAAGTAATATTGATGTTTATTTTGATAATTTACAGGCAATACAAACAAGAGGTAGAATACTTGAAGAAACACATTATTATCCTTATGGATTAACTATGGCAGGTATCAGTGATGCAGCATGGAATAAATTGGCCAATAAATATCATTATCAAAGTAATGAAATGCAAAATGGAGAATTTTGCGATGGCAGTGGTTTGGAGGAATGTGATTTTCATGCAAGGCATTACGATCAGCAACTAGGGGTTTGGCATAATCAGGATCCTTCGAAACAGTATTTTAGCCCTTATAAAGCGATGGGGAATAATTGGATAAATGGTGTTGATCCTAATGGTAAAACATGGCTTGGAAATATAATAAGAGCTCCTTGGTATGGCATAGAACTTTCTTTTGGAGTTTTTTCACCAAATAAACATTTAACAATTGCAGGGAATATTGTACAAGATCTTTCTAAAGTCACTTGGCAGTTGCCTCAGGAATTTTTAGGATTTACGACTGCAATGGTTGAAAATGGTCTTGGCTTAGTAAATAGTGTTAGCTATTATGACGGAGCAACTGTGCTAAAAGTATCAGTTATACCTAATGCAGATCCTGGAGGGACAGCTGATGCATTTACTTTAGGGTCATTTATAAATGGGCCTTCATTAATGGCTACTTCTCCTGATGATCCTACATTTCAGCATGAATATGGCCGTTATTTACAAAGTCAGGCAGATGGTCCGACATATCTATCATTTACAGCTATACCAGATATTTTTTCTCCTGGTAATGATGGACCAACAGCTCAAGATGGTAACGCTAGGGCACAAAGTTATTTTAGAAAATATTATAGATCTGATTTCACAATGGATTATTCTAACCCAACTGAAGATGGGATTAGAAAACCTGATTTTGGAGATTTCTTAAGAAGTATGATTGAACCCCCAGAATTTCAATATGGAGCAGCTAAATTTGACGATACTTCTGATCCTTGGACTCAGGCATCACAATTACGATACGAATATTAATGCATACCGCTGTAAAATGTCAATGGTTATCATTATGATGGCATTGGCATTTTATAAACCTTATCAACTGTAAGGAATATTGCGCTAATAAATTGAGAAAGATCTGTTCCGCCGTTGTGGGTGTTCCTTAATCCATTTCGCAAGCTAGCGCCAATAATTAGCAAACGCCGCTGTCTGGTCTCCGACCAACAGCTTCCTCCGCCTTGGTTCGTGTCCGCACGAACCATTCGCTTCGATCAATAGCCGCAAAGAAATATTAGAGTTTCTCTGCGGCTTATTTATTTTATGATTCCGGTGAATTCTTAATTCCTAATTCTTCATTCTTAATTATCTCTTATGAACTGTATCAGCACTGGATTTCATTTTAGTTGATCCATTTGGCGTACGGGTGTTTGAATTACCACCGTTTGGCAGACTACCATTATTTTGATTATTCATTTCGGGTGTTGTTATAGGCGGTGTCTTGGGATATATTCCCGGATTGGGTGATGTTCCCGGCATTGGAGTAGTACTTCCGGGCGGTGAAGTATTGGGTATCGAACTTGGTGTTGTTCCGGGTGTTTGATTTATTCCCGGAGTCATCCCTGGTGTTGCCGGTGCTGTTTGTGCAAATGCGGCTGAACCAGCCATTATGATAATTGCCATTCCTATGATCTTTTTCATTTCGCTTTTATTTAGTGTGAAATTTATTTGGATATAATCATTCCAACATCAAGCCATTTTATTACAATAGAAACCCTGGCTAATTAAAGGCTTTATGGGAAATACTTACCCCATTTATAATTAACATCTATAATTCTTCATTCCTAATTCCTCATTCTTAATTAATCAGGGTATAATATCCACGATGTTCAGATCCTTCCACAACTTATGCTGGATAAGCACTTCATTCAAATTGGCTTGGTATTTGAATTATTATATAAAATATATTTTATGAAAAGAATAGCTAATTATACAAAGGCAAAAGCATTCATTGCCTTGCTTATACTTTCTTCATTACAACAAGTATTGGCACAAGATAAAGTTGAAGTAAATGGGCATGATGTAGGGTCATGGTTCAGTAACCATTGGATGTGGATCGCAGGCGGTATTGTTTTATTAGTACTTATATTGTTGATGGGATCGGGAAACAGCAGCACTAAAACAAAATCAACAACTGTTATAAAAGATGATATGGGTAATGTAAAAAGTATTACAACAACTGAAAAAAATATGTAATGATATGGAAGACAAAAAATTAAAGGACAACAAAGGAAAAGTAAATACTATTTCTTCTGCCCATAAGCAAGCTGATCAGGATATACATACAGATGTAGATCTATCAGAAAAAGGCCCCGAGGATGAATTAGATGAAGGGGAATTAGCAAGATATGAAAGCCAGGATGATGGAGAAATGGATGTCTCCGGTCATGATGGCGAAGGCATATAAACCATTTTCTCAAAAATTATAACCATGAGTAGAGTGTTTGTGAAAGAGAAGGATGAACAATGGCTGCACGATATTTTACCATCAACAGATGCATTGATAAATTATCTAACCAGCGAAAATAACAATATAAGAGTTTACCTGTTGAACAGATATGTAGATTCCCTTACTAAACGGGAGGTATACCACATGAGTAACGGCTTATCTTATACAGTAGATCAAAATAAGGTATGGATTGTTATAGGTAGTTTGTAACGATTGATGCTGTAGCAAAACATATTAAAACCCTATAATACGGTCACAAAGTCAGGCTTAATAGAAATATTAGGCCTTTTTGCGCTTAAGTAAGGCTCTTTTAGCTTTAAAGTAGTTTTTTAGATGTTAATGTGGATTAGTTCTGCTAAAAATAACAATATTTTATATGTAATTTAGCGACGCTATAAAAACGATTGTTATTCACAAAGATTTATCGGCCTAAAAATGAACAAGGCAGATTAATTAGGCTGGAAAATACTACTTGCTATTATGAAAAAAAGTCTACTCTTCAGGAACACTGTTCTTCTTATTACTATTTTCTTTTTTACAATAATTCAGTCTGCCTCTGCACAAAACTGGCAATTGATACATCCTGTTTATCCAACAACAGATGATGTGGTGGCAGGATATTCTGTTGCTGATTATGGAGCAACCGGTGATGGGGTAACAGATGTTACCGCAATATTTCAGGGACGTCTAAATGCGTTGGGTGCAGCAGGTGGCGGCACCTTATGGGTACCTGCAGGTAAGTATCGCATCAACGGAAATTTATTAATTCCAAAAGGCGTAACACTGCGCGGAGACTGGCAACAGCCTGTACCCGGACAACCAATTACCGGTACAATTTTAATGGCCTATGCCGGTCGTGGAGATACTTCTGCAACACCATTTATTACCGAACAAACAGCCTGTGCAGTAATGAATTTGGCTATCTGGTATCCTCTGCAAGATCCTAATAATATTGTTCCTTATCCAAATGCGATCCAAATGGGCGCTAATGGTTTTTGGGGCAATGATTTTAATAATGCAAAAAATATTACATTGGTCAATGCCTATGAAGGCGTTGAATTATCGTTAACTAACGGTGGCGGATGCCCTGTTATTATGGGTATCTATGGTACGCCATTATCAACAGGTATCATGGTTGATAATATTGCTGATGTAGGAAGATTAGAAAATATAGATTTTTCAGCAGCTTACTGGGAAGGCTCAGGTTTACCGGGATCTCCATCTGCAGGCAGTGCCATGGAAAGCTTTATTTATCAGCACGGCACAGGTATTTTAATGAGAAGAGATGACTGGACATATACGTCGTTCGTTTCTGTAACCGGCTACGGTATTGGATTTCGTGCCGCACCTTCTATTGCTAGTCCAGGTGCTATACCAAACGGACATAATTATGGAATGACATTTACCAATTGTAACACCGGTATTTATTTCGATGGTGTTAGCAATGTAGGGATCATGTTTGCAAAAGTTACCATTGTAAATTGTGTGAATGGAGTTGTAGTTGGCCCGGGAGCTTCTGTAACAAATGGTGCCGTTCAAATGCATACTTGTACTATCGATGCAACTAATGCTATTTTAACCGATGGTACTTCTGCTGCAAGGTTTATGATGGAACGCTGTACCATCAGCAGAGGTAAAGTCGATATCGGAGGTGGAACATTTATGGCATCTGATTGTGATTTTAATAATACTGCTCCGCAGATAATCATGGAGAAAAATTCGCGAAGTATTATTACTGGTAACCGTTTTCAATCAACACGTAAAATTCAAAATAATTCTTTGTGGTTGAGTGCAATTGATAGTACCACAACTTTTACGTTAAAACAATTGCCAAATTTTCCAACGATCGTTCCTGAAACGCATCAGGCAGCAAGGCAGGTAATGTACCTGGCAACAGCTGCTCCGTACAATGCAAAAAATGATGGCACAACAGATAATACAACAGCGATTCAAAACGCATTAAATCAGGCAGCTGCAGATGGCGGTGGAATTGTTTTTTTACCACCCGGACATTATAAAGTATCGGGTGATCTATCAATAGCATCTGGCGTTGAATTAAAAGGTTCAGCTGATCTAAGTTCGGCACCATATGGTCCGGGTAGTGTATTAGAAGTATACGCAGATCAGGGAAACGCAAATGGAACGCCATTCTTGCGCCTCGCTGCAAATAGTGGTGTACGTGGAATTGTATTTGATTATCCAAATCAGGTTGGTTCATTAGTGCCCAATTTTCCGGTATATCCATACACCATACAAGGGAACGGAAGTAATATTTATATTATCAATATCGGATTCAGGTCTGTATATAATGGTGTGGATCTTTTCACCAATAGATGTGATAACCATTACCTTGATTATGTATGCGGACAAGTATTTCAAAATGTATTTACTGTAGGTGGCGGATCTACCGGAGGTAAAATATACAATGCACATTTTAATACTATTTATTATGCGAATGGGACTGAATCTAAATTTGGCAGCTGGCCTAATTCACCATCAACTGATGGTGATCCTGCTGTGTATAATTACAACTATAATAATTGTAAGTTTTTAAACCTGGGCAATTGTCAGAATGAAACTTTGTACAACGATTTTATTTATGGTTCACAACAAGGGATCAATCTAAATTCAGATGCAGGCTTTGCACCAACGGGTATTAGTCTTGGATTAGGGATTGATGGTACAAGAAATAGCATGAATTTTAATGCGATCGGAGCTGCAGGTTTCGATTTTATCAATACACAAACTGTTGCATTGGGTGATGCAGGCAACAGGTATATTACAACCACACCAACTTTTGCTTCGCAGAATTCGACCTTATTTAATTCTGATTATTGGGGTAATCCGCCAAATGGAATTATTCTTAATGGTGGAACAGTGAATTTGCAACAAGCAAATTTTAATCAACCCGGACAAACAAATTTTGGACAGCTTACCTCAGGATTGTTAAACATTTTTGGTTCTGCCATCTGGCCGGTTAATACTGAATTAAATGCGGGTGCAGAGCATTTATTAAATGCGCAATCATCTATCATTGATTCAAGTAATATCATCAGGCCGAATGTAGCGTTGTGGAAAAATAACTTAGGCAATGCATGGGCAGTAAATCCGCTTAAGGCAATGCCAAGAACGGGATGGAGCGCAACAGGAAGTGTAGACAATGGCGAAGCCCAAAATGCTCTCGATAGTAATGAGACAACAAGATGGGCTACTACCGGTGCACAAACTCCCGGGCAATCCTATACTGTTGATATGAAAAACCTAAAGCAATTTTATCAGATCGCTTTAGAGAATGCCAGCAGTTCGGGTGATTATCCTGTAGGTTATGCCGTCTATGTGTCTACAGATGGGACAAACTGGGGCAGCCCAATTGCAACAGGTGCAGGAACAAGTGGTTTAACGATCATTACTTTTCCAACGCAAGTTGCGCGATATATTAAAGTAGTACAAACAGGAACAACATCTTTTGGGTGGTGGTCGATATTTGAATTTTATGTTTTTGGGGTAGATTATCATGCTGCTACATCCGTAACCGTTAGTCCGGGCACTGCAACAATAAATATTGGAGCTACACAAAAATTAACAGCTACTATCTTACCGGCAAATGCAAGCGATACGGCAGTAACTTGGGTATCAAGCGATCCGACGAAAGCTACTGTAGATAGTACTGGCCTTGTAACAGGCATTGCAGCAGGCACAGCTACAATTACCGTTACAACACATGATGGAGGTAAAACAGCTACGAGTACAATTACTGTGGGTGGAACATCAAGTCCGTATGGTGGTACGCCTTGGCCAATTCCGGGAACAATACAATCGGAAGATTATGATTTGGGTGGACAAGGAATTGCTTACAATGATAGTGATCCAACAAACGATGGCGGACAATACAGGCCAACAGAAGGAGTGGATATTGAAGCTTCTGCCGAAGGTGGATATGATGTTGGTTATACAAATGCAGGTGAATGGTTAAAGTATACAGTGAATGTTACAGCCCCCGGTGTTTATACAATGGAGTCCCGCATTGCAGCAAATTCAGCAACAGGTGCATTTCATGTAATGATGGATGGAACAAATATTTCAGGATCGGTTGCAGTTCCTAATACAGGAGGGTTTCAATATTGGCAAACCATCAATACAACTACAACTTATTTAACAGTTGGCCAGCATGTAATGACAGTGTTTATTGATGCAGCAGGATTCAATTTAAATTACATCAGTTTTGTTGGTCCAATCACAGCAGGACTTGCTGTAAATATTGCGGCGCCATTAAATAACGTTGTATATACGGGCCCTGCAACATTACCATTGACAGCTAATGCATCAACAAGTACAGGAACAATAACTAAAGTTGAATTTTATTCTAACGGAACAAAAATAGGAGAGAGCGATGTAGCTCCTTACACATTTAACTGGATAGGTGTTGCGGTGGGTACATATAATATCACTGCAAAAGTTACTAATAGCAGCGGTTCTACTACAATATCAGATGCTGTTGTAGTTACCGTTAATGCGGCTATTCCAACTTGTCCTTTATTGACCTGGTCCGATGAATTTAATGGGACTACTTTGGATGTGAGCAAATGGAATTATCAGACGGGTAATGGTTGTCCGGGTATTTGCGGTTGGGGCAATAACGAATTGGAATATTATACAAGTAATACAAATAACATTTCTGTTGGTGGTGGCGCGTTAGCATTAACAGCGCAATATCAACCAAACTATATAGGTTCAGGAAATAATTATACTTCAGGAAAAATAGTAACCTCGGGAAAATTCTCTCAGAAATACGGTCATTTTGAAGCAAGAATAAAAGTTCCTTCAGCCGCCGGAACTTGGCCGGCATTCTGGATGTTGGCAGATAGCACTGCATGGCCCGGAACAGGAGAGATAGATATTGAAGAATGTGCCAATAAAAATCCCGTAACATGGTTTGGTACATTGCATTTTGCCAATTCGGGTGGCAGTCATTTATCGCAAGGATATCAATGGAACGATCCTACACCTTTGTCGAATGATTATCACGTATATGCGGCAGACTGGACAACAGACTCTATAAGTTTCTATATTGATAATGTATTACGCGGTACCGTTACTAAGACCGCTTTAATAGCTGCCGGTGGAGTATGGCCTTTCGATAGCCAGAAGTTTTATATTATTATGAACCTTGCTGTAGGCGGACAATTCACAGGACAAACTCCAAACCCTACAGACTTCCCTCAATCAATGTTGGTAGATTATGTACGTGTATACAGTAAAGCTCCTTGTTCTGGTACTGTCCCTGTAATATCAAGTGCAGCAACAGCAAGTGGAACGCAGGGAACGGCGATAACAAATTATACGATCACAGCATCGAATACACCAACAAGTTTTGCGGTAACTAATTTACCGTCGGGTTTAAGTTTAAATACTTCAACAGGTGTAATTAGTGGAACGCCGACAGTATCAGGAACTTTTGTTGATACGATCAAAGCAATTAATGCAAGTGGTACAGGAACGCAAGTGTTAACTTTTACTATTACACCCGGTACCGTTGAAAATGATTTGACACAAAAATTAATGATGGGCTATCAGGGTTGGTTCCTTGCACAAGGTGATAACTCGCAACCAAATGATTGGAGACATTGGTTCCATAGTACAACAGATCCATCTGCAGGACAATTGAATTTTGATCTGTTTCCTGATTTGACGGAATACAAAACAATGTATCCAACATCGATGGTATATCCTGGCGGAGCACCGGTTAAATTATATTCTTCTCATGATTCCAGTACTGTTAACACGCATTTCAGGTGGATGCAGCAATATAATATTTATGGAGTCTACTTACAACGTTTCTTAGGTGAAGTGGTAAATGATCCGCGTTTCTTTGCTGTTAGAAACGATGTAACAAAAAATGTAGCGAATGCATCTCAGATATACGGGCGTCATTATGCTATAATGTATGATATCTCTGGCGTTCCTGATGATGGAACACTGTACACTAAGTTGGTAAAAGACTGGCAATATTTAGTGGATAGTCAAAATATTAATACACAATCCGTTTATATAAAACAAAAAGGATTGCCCGTAGTTGCTATCTGGGGAATTGGTTTCGCAGGAAGAGGATTGAAGGTATCAACATTCGATTCATTGATAAACTATTTCCATTATCTGGCTCCGGCAAAATACAGAGCATATGTGGTTGGTGGAGTTCCGGGACAATGGAGAACATTAAATGGAGATTCTGAAACCGACACAAGCTGGACGCATGTATATCATTCATTGGATATGATATCACCATGGGCTGTAGGAAGATATACTGATAATGCAGGTGCTGATAACTGGAAGACACAAAGAATTGTACCTGATCTGGCAGATTGTAATACGAATAATGTGAATTATATGCCGGTGATATTCCCGGGTTTCTCGTGGATGAATGAAAATGGCGGAACCTTAAATCAGATACCAAGAAACGGTGGTAATTTTTACTGGCACCAGGCATACAATGCAAAGACTGCAGGTTCTAATTTTATTTATGTAGCGATGTTTGATGAAGTAGATGAAGGAACAGCAATGTTAAAAGCTGCACCAACACACGCAACAGTACCTACAACAGGAACTTATTTAACATTAGATGCAGATGGCTATAATTGTTTACCGAGCGATTGGTATTTGCAATTAGCGAATGAAACACAAAAAATGTTGGATGGAACAACAGCAGCATCGAGTACTATTCCACTAAACCCGAATCGTTGTGATACAGTATCCGTAACATCATCCGGTTCAATAACAGAAGGAGGCGCTGCGGGAACATTCATTATCAAAGGGACAAATGTTACATCGAACATAACAGTAAACTATACGATCAGCGGAACAGCTTCAACGGCAGATTATTCTGCAAGTCCTGCTTTATCCGGATCTGTTACATTAACATCTGCAGTACCTTCTGTAACGATCAATGTAAATGCATTGACTGACGGAATAACAGAACCAACAGAAACATTAATACTTACGTTAAGCACTGCTACTTTATATACTGCAAGCACAATACCGGCTACGATCAGCATTTTAGATGCTGGAGCACCAACGGGTTGCTCAACATCAATGATAGTAAATGCTACATCAGTTCCAACAATCGATGGAACAGTTGATGCAGTATGGAACAACGCACCAAAAAATACTATTGCACAAACAATTAGCGGAACGATTCAAACAGGATCAACCTGGCAGGCAATGTACGATGCTACTAATTTGTATGTATTGGTTCAAGTGAAAGATGCTAACTTAAGTAGCGTAGGTACTAATGTGTACGATCAGGATGGCGTAGAACTTTTCTTATCAGGCAACAATAGCAAAGCTGGTACTTATAATGCGACCTACGATCATCAGTATCGCTTTAACTGGAATGTTACACCATCGGTCGCAAATATTTCAGGAAACACCAATTCAAAAACCGGTATCACCTATGTGATACCGACATCAGCAGG
>Ga0210406_10000294_pt1 | contig 72069 bp, 51 predicted proteins | sample IncBWC30MmetaG_FD_155454 | JGI IMG/M metagenome (GOLD analysis project Ga0210406, IMG submission 155454) | Forest soil microbial communities from Barre Woods Harvard Forest LTER site, Petersham, Massachusetts, United States - Inc-BW-C-30-M | ecosystem: Environmental > Terrestrial > Soil >...
CTGACCGCCCCCTCGCCCCACACCCCACTCCCCGTTTACAATCTTTCCAACGACAAAACTGTCCCCAGTTTCTTTGTCTCACGCGAAGGGTGCGCTCCAGGGTGCGCTCCACCGTCTGTCCCCAGGTTTTTCCCAGGTTTCTCCGGGGAAGGATAAAACCCCAGAGTTCGGCCTTGACTTACGCCACATATCAGATAACATTAAGCAGGCTACATTATCCCCAAGATAATGTCAGGTCTTTGACAATCGGACTTTCGGGTTCCCAAAAGGGGACGCGAAACAGTGCCTGCCGCCACGCCGCTAACTCCCATGTTGCCTGTAGTTTGCGCGTAACTCCTGAAAACTAAAAGATCTAGCACATCGTCGAATTCTTAGGGTAATTATCCCTTGAGTAGAATATTGGTCATGGGCAAATACGATAAACAATTCAAACAAGGTCGGCGATGCTTTGCAGAGCATTGTTGAACAGATGAACGCATTTTCCGGTTCCTTAGCACAACTAGGAGCTGGTCTAGCCGCTGTGAAGGCTGCGCTGGCGGTTGAGATGAATCCAAACAACCCAAGGGAAGCCTTAGAGCATTTCAAACGCTTGAAGAGAATTTCCTGAAGTTGGACCCACACGCCGCAACACGGAAGACAGTGTCCGAAGTGATCGAACTTGTGAGGATGATTGAGAAGCACGGCGGTCCGAAACAGGCTTAGATTTCATTTATGGTTCTCCCCTATGCCGGGAATAGCTGATGCCAAACTGAAGCTTAGTTGGGCGTATGAACATCTGAAATCGCTCGATCGGGAAATTGACGCCTTTTGCACTCCCCCGAATGCTTGCACTATTACCCGCGAGGATGATCTTGAAAATAAGCGGCACAGCCTTTGCATGAGGCTCCCGGATCTTGATCAGTTGGCCTTGATTGTCGGTGACGCCTTCTACAACATGCGTGCATCGCTCGACCAACTGGTCTGGGCTTTGGCCCGGTTGAATGGGATTCCCGATGGAACTCAATTCCCTGTTGTGGAGGTTCTCACCAAAGACAGTCTCAAACGGCTTAATCGACAAACGCAGGGCGTCCCCGAGGAAGCCATCTGCGAAATCAAATTTCTTCAGCCCTACAATAGGGGGACAGCCTTCAAAACGCATCCGCTGTGGAGGCTTAACGAAATGTGCAACCTCGACAAGCATAGGAGGATTCCCGTTGACAGGCAGGAGGTCATTGCTCATTTTCCGGGCCTCACACCCGCCGACTTTGCAAGCGGCTTGGTGTCCACCACTACCACCGATGAGAGCCACATAATGAGCGTTCCTTTGGCCCTGAAGCATAAATTGGATTTCGACCCAACCCTCACCATTTCGATAAAGTTCGGCGGGGATATTTCCGGTATCTCAGAAAGTCCGTATGGAATCGCCGAGGTATACGCATTCATCGCTAAGGAAGTATTCCCACGATTCGCACGATTCTTTCCGTAGTTCTTGGAAGTCTTTCTCTGGTGGCTGGCCCACCGTTGCGGGGTCTTGGGGGCCTTGCCGCCTGCCTCGCGACTTTGATCTTCGTCCTCATCCCACTGATTGATTTGGTGCGGCGGGAACCGCCGACCTCGTCTTTCCCCCTCGAGACCTGGCGGGTGGCCCGGGCGACTGTGATTACCGACTCTCGAGGGTAACCCGTCCAAGCCTGCTTGGGCGGGGATTTCCTCGACCGAACGTGTGGAGGATCGCTGGGGCGAGCTACAGGGAACGCGGCCGCCGTATGTCTGTGCTCGATACTTCTCAATTATTTGTCGTAATACGATCCCGCCCCAAAACCTTGGCACGGCGGCCACGTCTAACCGCAGGGAGGAAGTCTCGAATCATGAAACGTATACCGATTTTTCTGCTGTTGCTGTTGGCTGTTGCGGCTCACGCGCAAGACAAGAAACCCACGACTCTGCGAGAGCTATTGCTGGCGGAACTGCGATCGACGCATACGTCCGCGGAATGGTTTGTGCCCGCGAATACCGCCGTCAAGGGGTTGACGGCCGAGCAGGCAAACTGGAGCGATGGCAAAGGGAATCACTCGGTCGGCCAACTCACTTATCACCTGGTGTTCTGGAATCGGCGGAACCTCGCCAGGCTCAAAGGGGAGAGTCTGGAAAAGTTCAGCGGAAACAACGACGAGACCTTCGACAAATTTGACAGCAAAACCTGGAACGACACAGTGAAACAGCTCGACGACGTGATGAACGACCTGGAAAAATGGGTGGAAACCGCTGACGAAGCCAAGCTGAAAGATTCGGCCCAGATGTTTACTCACATCAGCACCCACAATGCGTACCACATCGGCCAGATCATCTATGTCCGCAAGGAGCAAGGCTCCTGGGACCCGAAAAACGGTGTGAACTAGAAAAGCCGGGACCTCCGGAGACTATTGGACCTTGACCGTCACCTGCTTCTTGGAGCGGTGGTACTGGTTGGTGGCGTCCAGCGTATAAGTTGTCGTCCCCGTGGGATAGACCGTCACGGTGTTGCCGCGGACTGCGCCTACTTGCGGGGAGACTACGAAATACGAGGCCCCGGTAACGGTCCAGTTCAGAACTGACGGCTGTCCCTTGTGAATGACGGATGGATTGGCGGTGAAGCTAGTGATCGCCGGCGCCTTTCCTTGCGGGAGATTGTTTGGGGTGTAGATCGGGTCCATCAGGATCACTTCAAAGGCCGAGGCTGGCACCTGCTTCAGGGTTCCGAGATCGTCATTGCTCCAGCGATTGTCGGGATCGCCGCTGACGTACATGGAACTGCCGTTGTCGGCCATGATCATTCCGAACTGTTTCAGCGCGGCGAGGACGGCCTGGGCTTGCGGAGGGAACGAGGAGATATCGTAACTGGCTTTGAGACGCAGGCGCATGCCCATGGGCGCGGCCAGCGAATCGCTGGAGTTGGGCGCCCAATGCGACGCGGGCGGCGTGAAAGCCTGGCGGCTGTATTGCAGAGTGAAGCGCAGGGCATGCTGGATTTGGCCGCTGGCGACTTCGTCGTAGCGGGCTAATCCGGGGAAGACGGGCAGGCCGGCGGCGTCGGCGGAGGTCCAGGTGTAGGGACGCTGTTCATCGTTGAGCAGATCCCAGACTGCGGCGGAATCGGCTTTCCAGCTTCCGTTTTTCTGCGGGTAGGAATGGTAGAGCTCGTAGAGCCAGCAGTTGTCGCGATCGAGCACGAGCACGTGGCGGTCTCCGTTGCCCGGGTGAGGATAGCCTTCAATGGGAGCGTTGTGCGGGATGGGCATCGGTCCGGGATCGCTCTCACTGCCGTAGGCGGTGAAATGAATGTTCACAAACGGATTGCCGCTCACCACTACATAAGGAATGCCGATGGTCGAGCCCGCATACAAGCCCGCGCCGAAATCGGGATGCAGAGGAGTGCTGCCGCCGATGAAGTTGATGATGGCGTCCGAGTTGGGGTCGACGGAGGCGTTCGCGATGTTCTGGTTCCATGCGTTGTCGGCGGGAAAGGGAATAAAACCGTTCAGACTTGCGCCCCGGCCCAGGCTCATGCCGCTGCAGGAGCTTTGAGCCTGGAGTTGCGAAGTTAGCAGGGCTGCGGAGAAAGCGAAGAGAAACAGGATACGTCGCATGAAGGGACCTCCGGTGGGACCAGTGGCGGTGTCAACAAATTAGCACAGATCTTGCGGGTGGGGTGACACGGGAGTGCAGGTTCGCTGGCATCCCAGGTGAGCGTCCAGAGAACGGACGCGAACCTGGGGCACCGGAAACAATCAGGGGGCCCATTCTAAGGTCTAAGAACACGAGGGTAGGATGGGCCACCCTTAGGCCTCAAATACAACTTCAACGGCGGCGGACAAGAGTGTCCGCCCCGGAGTTATTCTTACGAACCTTCGGGTGCGTGCAGGACGCGGAAGGTATTGCCGCCGTTCGACCACACCAGCAGCAGCGCGTCCGTTCCTTTGGGCACGCTGGCTAATGCCTGCTTAACGTCGGAGGCGCTTTGGACATCGTGCCGGTTGACCTGGACGATTACATCGCCGCGTTGCAGTCCAGCGTTATCGGCAGAGCTGCCGGGTTGCACCTGCTCGATCACAGCGCCGTGAATGTCGCCGGGAGCTTGTAGTTGCTGGCGAATATCGGGAGTGAGGTCGCTGAGACCTACGCCCCAGTGCATTTTGCCGTGGTCGGCTTCGCTGGTTTCGACTCCTTCTTTGTCGCGGCTGCCCATGGCTTCGAGCGTGACCGGCACGTTGACGGTCTTGCCATCGCGCATGACTTGCAGTTTGATGGTCGTGCCCGGACGCTTCTGTCCGACTTCTACTTGAAGCTCGCCAGCGTCGTTTACTTTCTTGCCATCGAGTTCGGTGATTACGTCGCCGACTTTCAAGCCACCTTTGGCCGCTGGTGAGTCAGGTTCGACCTGAGTTACGACTGCTCCGTTCGCATCGTTAACGTCAAAGAATTTTGCGTTCTCTGGCGTGACGTCGCTGATGCCGATTCCCATGTAGCCGTGAGTGACTTTGCCGTCGCGGATCAGCGTGTCGACCGTGGGCTTCACGATCTGCGTGGGGATGGCGAAACCCATTCCGGAGAACTGGCCGGACGAGGAAATCAGGAAGGTGTTGATGCCGACGACTTCACCGTGTGCGTTCACCAACGGGCCGCCGGAGTTGCCGGGGTTGATGGCCGCATCCGTCTGGATGAATTCACCGGGCTTGCGGGCGTTATCCGAGAACGGATTTGGGCGGTTCAGCGCGCTTACGATACCGCGAGTTACGGTGAAGCGAAAGCCGAAGGGATTTCCGAAAGCTAGTACGGTCTGGCCCGGATGCAATGCGGTGGAATCTCCCAGCGGGACGCTTGGCAGGTTGTTTCCGTCGACCTTGATTACGGCGAGGTCGGTCAGCGGATCGGCGCCGATTAGCTTGGCCTTCATGATCTTGCGGTTGTTCATGGTGACGCGGATGTCGACAGAGCCGTCGATCACGTGGTTGTTGGTGACGATGTAGCCATCGGGCGAAATAATGACTCCGCTGCCGATGCCATGCTCGATCTGGGGCTGCTGGCGGCCGTGCGGGCCGAAGCCTGGTCCGAAGAATTGCTGCAGATCATCGGGTAATTGTGGTTGAGCTGTTTCTTTGCTGTGTGAGGTTACGGCGACGTTGACGATGGCTGGGGTTACTCGAGCAGCCAAAGTTTCCATTGCCTGGTCGAGCGAGAGCAATGTGCTCACGCTGTTGTCGTCGAGGGGAGCTGCGGCCGGGGCGGCAACTGCCGCTCGCGCGTTTGTTGGTTTTGCGGTTTCGTAGGTTACCAGCAACGCAAGGCCTGCAATTGCGACCAGCGAAGCTGCCAAGCGACCAATGGTTGATTTCCAGTTTGCCATGTTGTTTACCTTCTCCTCAGAAAACTAATTATTTAGTTTTTCAAATCGAACTGATTGCCTTTCTTTTTTAACCGCCTTGCTTAAATCTGTTTTGCGGGAATTCTGGTTTCGCGGGCTGAATCGAGTATGGTCAGCCGCCAGACGGTAATTCTCCAAACCACGGGCCCGGCTTCGACAGACTGCGTAGTTTGCATTACTACAAATACGGCTTGCGGAGCTGGTGTCTGGACAAGGTTGCGTCCGTCCGGTTCGACGAAGCGAGCCTGCAACAGGCGGGCGGAACTTTGTGGTGCGCCGGTTCGGCGAGTGAGCCGAGTTTTCGCGGCCGGGTTTGTTGCAGGCCGATTTGAAGCTGCGTGATGAACGGTCAGCGGAGTCGTCGCTCCGGCGGATTTAGGGTGGAAGCTCACCGTAGTCGCCACTGCACGCTCATCCAGGAATTTCGAGGTTGCGGTCAGCGCCGCGTTCGCAGGTCGCGCCGCAATGCTGGCATCCGGCATTGGGTTTTGCGTCTGATCCTGGAATGTCACGAATTCAGGCGCGTGCGATAACGAGACCAGGCAAACAACAAAAAACGCAGCCACTGAATATAAAGCCGGCTTCCAAACGCGGGTTGCGCTGGAGCGGTTCATGTCTAGAATTTGGGAGACCCGTAGCGAGGTCTGGCGCATGCGGTTTACGACGGCTTGTGCCAAGGCCAATCCCCGCCGCATAAAAGTCTTCTCGGCCATGGAGACCAGGCATTGAGCGTAGCCTCTCGGATCGGCGGTCTCCGTCAGGACGGCGTCGTCGCAAGCCATCTCTCGCTCCAAGGCGAGTTGGCCGTCAATCCACCACACTGCGGGATGAAAGAACAAGAGCGCTTTTAAGACCTGCTGGGCCAGGTTGGTCCAATCATCCCGGCGTCGCAAGTGAGTCAACTCGTGAATCAAGATCGCGTTCAGCTCTGCGGTGGAGAGCTCCTGCATGGCCCACGATGGAATCACTACCATCGGTTTGCGAAACCCGATGGCGGTCGGCACATGCAGGCGATCGGACTGGCAAAGCTCCATTGGTCTTGTGGCTTGGAATCTTTGCCAGGTTGCCTGCAGCAACGGGTCCAGGGCCACGATATTAATCGCGGTGCAACCCGCGCGCAATCTTCTTACCTGCAGGAAGCCAATGGCTACCCTAAGCAGCAACACGCCTGCGATTGCGGCCCACACGATAACGATCTCGAATGCCCAAGAACTTGGAACGGTGATGGACGCAACCCTTCCTTCATGGGCAGGGCTTGAAGCGGCGACGCCAAGCACCGGCAGGGCTGCTATCGCCAGTAACGCCGAGAACCATACTGCGAACCGGGTGCTGGAATTTCGCTGCCCAACCACGCGCAGCAGGACCCAAGCGAAAAGTCCGATAACAATACCTTCGAGCATGCAGTTCAACATGCCCTCGGCGGACATTCGGGCTAGATGGTTCAGAGAGAGCGTGGCGGTCATTTGTTATTCGTTCCTATTTATAGCTCGCAAAAGCTTTCCCATCAGGACCAAAAACTCTGCGTGGCGATGATCTTCGCCCCGCTGGGGCTACTTCCTTACGCTATCTACCCACGGCTCGCGCCGATGGGCTGCATTCTGCCGCCGCTTCGCAACTCTTTGGTGCGATCACAAATTCCATTCATTTCGCTGGTTTCCCCTCCGGCTGGGGTTGTTCGAGGAGTTGCCGAAGACGCTTCAACTCCTCGGCATCGACGCCACGGTCCTCTAGAATGTTCAGCACCAGCATTTCATGGGAATTCTCAAAAAAGCGATTGGCCAAATGGCGAATTTCGGACCTTGACGCTTCTGCCCGCTCTATCAGCGGGCGGTAGACGTGGGCGCGGCCATCTTTAATATGCCTCAGGTATCCCTTTTTTTCGAGGATGCGGATGGTGGTCAACACCGAGTTGTAGGCCAGTTGCGCTTTCTTGGGAAGCGCTTCCAGTACCTGCTGAACGGTCGATGGACCTTGTTGCCATAACACGTCCATGAGCCGCAGTTCAGCTTCAGTCAGGGTTACGGATTTCGTCGGCGGCAAGAGCCATCCTCCATACTTAATTATTAGACGCGGTGAACGCTCAAACGTCAACTAATTATTTAGTTGCTTGTCGGGTATCCTTGGTTGCATCGGTTTACGAGCGGCTTAAAAAAGATACACCGAATATCGGCCATTCGCGGCCGCGCGCGCTGGAGTTTGTACGGCGGGTAAAAATCCTCGACTTCAGTCCGGCAAAGCTCACGGTCAGTCAAGACCGATTTTGCCAGCGCGGATTCTCCTACGCTCGCCTCACAAACCCATGCCGACGTTGTGCCGGGGACAGTCGCGTTTATCTCGCCGGAGCAGGTTCGCGGCAAGGCCGCCGAGGCGCGCTCGGACCTCTTCAGCCTGGGCGCGATTCTCATGTCTACGTCCGCTTTCTGTCCGACCTGTACCTTCTCGACGGCTTGAAGTGAAGCTGATCCAGCGATGTGGCTCGATCCAGGCGTGCCCATCGCATCTGAGTGCGGGCAAGCAGGAGGAGGTAACTCATGGAACCACGTTTTCCGAAATGACGTACCAATATCAGAAGCAGAACTGCTGGGCTGTCCAGCACGAGCTCTGCTTCCTGAGCTATGATCAAATTCAAAATTATTCATAGCTTCTAAAAAAGGGACTGCTATCCATGTATGTGCGCTTGACGCTCTTCGTCTGCCTGATGGTTTCGCTGGTTGCGCCGGTGTTTGCTCAGTCCGCCGGTTCGGGTATGGCAATTCCCGCGACTACGTCGGCCATCAATTCTCCTACGCCGCTGTCACAACGGGTTGTGGCTTACGACATGGACGCAAAGTACGACGCGAAAGCTCATACTCTCGAGGCCACCGAGACGTTGACTTATCACAATCTCACGGGACAGGCGCTTGATACGTTTCCCTTCCATCTTTATCTGAATGCCTTTCAGCCCACGTCCACCTGGATACGTGAGGGAAAACGCGAGGGAACGCGCGGGCAGGACTTCGAAAAGTGGCAGAGCAAGAGCTATGGAGCTGAGGAGATCAAAAGCTTTGAAGTCATGGGCCAGGGTGATTTCACGTCGCAACTGCAATACGTTCATCCCGATGACAACAACAAGGACGATCGGACCGTAGTTCAAGTGCACCTGTCCCGGCCCATCCCGGCCGATGGATATGTCCAGTTCAAGATTAAGTTTCATGATCAATTTCCAGAGACTTTGGAGCGGACCGGCTGGAATCGCGACTTTGTTCTTGGCGGGCAGTGGTTTCCGAAGGTCGGAATCTGGTGGCACGGGGCCTGGAATTGCCATCAGTTTCACGCTTACACGGAGTTTTTCGCCGACTTTGGTGTTTATGACGTGAAGCTCACTGTGCCTCAGTTCGAAGTGGTCGGAGCCGGTGGCATCGAAGTAGGCAACGTGAACAATCCTGATGGCACGAAGACCGTCTCATACCACGCTGACGATATTCACGATTTTGCGTGGACTGCGAGCCCGCACTATTTGATCTATAACGATACCTTCCAGAGCAGCATGGGGCCGGTGAAGTTGCGGATCATGGTGCAGCCTGCGCATTGGAGCCAGGTTGGACGGGAGGCGCGCGTTCTCAAGGAGAGCATGGACCGGTTCGATCGCTGGTACGGGCCGTATCCTTACAAGACCTTGACGCTTGTAGATCCGGATCCGGGGTCGCAGGCGTTCGGCATGGAATATCCGACGTTCATTACGGGAGGAACCACATGGTGGGAGCCAGAAGGGTTGCACTTCGGAAGCGCAGAAGCTATTGAACATGAATTCGGCCATCAATACTGGTACGGCATGGTGGCCACCAATGAGTTTGAAGACGCGTGGATGGACGAAGGGATCAACGAATATGCGCAAGTGAAAGTGATGGATTCGATCTACGGCCCGCAAACTTCGGCGCTGAACCTGTGGGGTGTCACCGCCGGGGAGCGCGACGAGCAGAGGGTTTTTTTCACCGGGGTTTCTGATCTCGATCCCATAGCGAAAAACGGGTGGCAGTATGCCGATTCCAATTCGTACGGGGGCGTGACCTACGGCAAGACGGCCATGGTGCTGCTCACCCTCGAAAACATAATCGGCGAAGATACTATGCGCAAGGCAATGCATACGTATTTCTTGCGATACCGCTATACTCATCCCACCAAAGAAGATTTTCTGAAGACCATCGAAGAAGTTTCCGGCAGAGACCTGCGCTGGTACTTTAATCAGGCCGTCTATGGGACGCAGGTGTTGGATTATGAGGTGCTGAAGATCAGCTCCGTGCCGGTCGATTGGTACAAAGAAAATTTGAAAGAGAAAAAGGGTGAGACGGAGTACGACTGCAATGTGTGGATTCACCGCAAAGGTGAGTTCGTCATACCTATCGACATTGAGATCAAGTTCGATAATGGCGATAAGGTTCGCGAGCGGTGGGACGGACAAGACCGCTGGATTCGATATGAGTACCGGAAGAAGACGAAAGTGGAATCGGTCGAAGTCGATCCCGATCATAAGCTAGAGTTCGACCGCAACAATTTCAATAACAGCCGAACCGCGGAAGCGAATCCGTCACCAGCGCGCAAATTGACCAACTATTGGACTTGCATCAGCCAGTTCTGTGCGCAGTTGCTGGCGTGGTGGTTGGTGTAGGTGGACATCTCAATGAGTGATAACACGAATTTGGTTTCCGCAGGGGCTGAGATCGCAAGACGCAACAAGCGTTACGTAGTCTGGTTTTTTCTGCTTAACCTGGCATTCGCGCATTTCGGAGCGACGGCCTTCAACGACAGTGCACGCGGCATTCTGGACCACAGCCTCTATGCTGATAAGCTGCTTCACGGATTCAACCTGGGAGTATTCATGGAGTTGCTGGCGCATCCGGAATTCGGGGCGATCCCTGGCGCAACCCATCCTGCAATGATGTTTGCGGTCGTCTTCTTCCTGGCGAGTTTGCTGTTCATGCCAGGCGTGCTGCTGGGTTATGCTTCTGACCACCGGCTTCCTCGCGATGAGTTTTATCGCGCTTGCGGACGGAATGTTTGGCGATTCGTGCGCCTGTTTTTATTCTTCACTATCATCGCCGGCGTTATCGCCTGGATTCTGTTCGGAGCGCTGAACGCACTGATGACGGCGACCGACAAGACTTCGTATGAAAGGCTGCCGTTCTTTGTGCAGCTCGTCGGTACAGTGATCATTCTTCTGGTGCTGACGATCATACGCATCTGGTTCGATCTTGCGCAGACTGATGTGGTCCTGCGAGACGAACCTGCAGTGCGCAAATCGATTGCGGTTGGATTCCGCAAGACGCGACGTCATCTGGGACGGCTGTTGGTAAGTTATGTCGTGATTGCGATTGTGGCGGTAGCGGTTCTCGTGGCTGGAATTTTGTTGTGGCATGCGATTGTTCCCCCAAGTAGCGTTCTGGGTGCATTCATCATCGGCGAGGCGACTTTGCTGCTGCTTCTCGGCACGCGTTTCTGGCAGCGTGCCACGGCGGTTGCGTTCTATGTGCGAGAGAGAGCTAATGTCGAAGCAACGCGAACCATCCCCACGTTCGCGGCTCCGGTGGTTACTTAGCGCGAAGGCTTAGCCGTACGATTAGCCCAAGCCCGGCTTTCTCGTCCCAGAGTTGGGAGGCCGCGGAAAAACGCGTCGCGAACGCAAAAAGCTCACCTGAGCGGCTAAAGCGCGGACCATGTTCAAAGACTTACCGGCCCGACTGAAGTCGTGGCACTTCCCAAAACCTGTGTGAATCGGAGTTTTTCCGCAGCCTGCTGCCAGGTGTAGTCAAATCCACACACTGTCTACGGCCGAACATCATCCAGCCTAGGTCTCGTCTCGCTAACTTATCAACTGTCAACAATATAAGCATTGGTCTCGCGCGTGCCATTTCGTCTGGCGTAGGCGAACGAGAGGAGCAGGCTATGCAGACATTAATGACAGCAATCACGATAACCGCAGGGATGGCATTTTCATTGGCTATCGCAATTCTGGTGGAGGAGTGGATTTTCGGAAAAGTGTTCGGCCTGTTTTTTTCACGGCAGGCGGTGCAGATCAGAACTGGGCAGGAGCGCTGAAGCGCGCAGGGAGGACGTATGTTGTTCTTGAAATATTTGCTGATGCTGGGCGGCATCGGGATGATCACGGTCGCCGCTGGAATTCTGGCTTACGACATTTACCTGGAGATCAAATACCGGCAGGCGCTGGCAGTGGCCGGTGCGGGGCCGCTGCCGCCAGTGCCCCAGATCCGATGGCGAAGCTCCTTAGCGCTCGTATTGCTGACGTGGGGACCCATTGTATTGGCGCTGGGCATCGTGGTTGTGCCCAGCGGCATGGCTGGGGTTCGAGTCAGCCAGACCAGTGGGACGCTGCCGGGTTCGCTGTATCCCGGCGCGCACTTCGTGGTGCCGTTCGCTGAGACTGTTGTGCTCTTCGACACTCGCGACCAGTTATTTACTACGGGCGCCTTGGAGAATGCCGGTACTGCCGGATCTGGCAGAGGCACGAAGTCCGAACCACTGAATGTGCAGGCGAAAGAGGGGCTTACCCTTGGACTGTCCATCACGGTGCGCTACCGCCTAGATCCCAAGCACTTGGATTACATTCAGAGCAACCTGCCACAGCCGGTTGAAAAAGAAATCGTGCCTGCGGTGGTTGCGAGCGCATGGCGCGAACTCGTGCCGAACTACACGGTCCGCGAGGTGTTCGCCGTGAAGCGTGAGGAGGTGCGCAGGCGTGCGTCCGACGTCATCACGCAAAAGCTAGCGGCGGACGGAATCATCGTCAAAGAAGTGATGCTGCGCGACATCCAACTGCCTCCCGAATATGCGAAGGGACTGGAGAGTCTGCTGCTGAAGGAGCAGGAAAGCGACCGCATGGCCGTGCAGACCGATATTCAGCAAAAGCAGGTCAGGATCTCAGAACTTGAAGCCGAGGCCACAAAGGCTCAGCAAGTCAAGCAGGCCGAGGGAGAAGCCCAGGTACGCGTGCTGCAGGCGAAGAGCGAGGCCGATGCCATGCAATACACGCTGCCGCTCAAGCAGAAACAGATTGAGCAATCGAAATTGGAAGCCGAAGCTCGCAAAGAAACTACCGTCAAGAATGCCGAGGCACAGGCAGAAGCCAAAGTGATCGACAGCAAAGCCGAAATGGAGCGGCGAAAGCTGCTGGCGGAAGCGGAGGCGGATCGCATTCGCGTGACCGCTGCGGCGGATGCGGTACGAATGCAAGGGGAAGGCGCGATTCTGAAACAGAATCCGCTGCTGATTAATAAAATCGTGGCCGAACGCCTGTCCGACAAGCTGCAGATCATGATGGTACCGGCGGACGGGAAGTTTTTCTTCGCCAACGATGTACTGCGAAGCATGAGCGTGGCAAACCATGCCAGCCAGGCGGAAGAACCGGATGAGCAGCAGCCGAAGTAAAGGGTCATCACCATCACTCCGGAGGGTTGATCTTCGATCACATTCGATGAGCCGCTCCGGACCGGGAAATTAGGCTAGGGTGAACCGGTGTCTATAAACAGTACAGTCCCGATGCGAGGCGCCAATGCCAATGCGATTTATAATGCGCGCATCCGGCAGATGCGTGCTTCTTCATCACGGTTTCCACGTGCCGCGTGTTTTCTCGTGCTGCTGTTGATGCACGCTGCGATTGTATTGGCGAGTGACTGGCGCGTGGCCGAAGAGCAATTAGCCCGGAAAATTGCCGCAGCTACGGGCCCGGGGGCGGTGGCGCTGGGCCTGCTAAACCGATCTTCTCTCGGCCGTCCGGATGTCGAAGAGATCCGTCGCGGGCTTCTGACCGAACTTGCGACTGTGGGAGTGCGTTTCGTAAACGCCGACCAAGCTGCCGCCGCGGTACAGGTTACCCTTTCTGAAAACCTCCAGGATTACGTTTGGGTCGCCGAGGTCCATCAGGGAAACAACGAAGCTGCAGTAGTCATGGTCGTCACAGCCAGAGCAGGTCGGGCGGCAGTCGAGCATTCCGCAGCCCCGCTCATGATTCACAAGACACTGTTATGGACAGACGAGACTCGCATCCTGGACGTCGGAGTGGTTAGCGGAAGTACGCAACACATGATTCTTCTCGAGCCAGAAAGCGTTGTGCTGTCCAAGTTTCAGGATGGGCGCTGGCAGCAGGAACAGTCTCTGCCCCTGTCGCACTCGCATCCGTGGCCGCGAGATCTGCGGGGTCGATTGATCTTACGAAAGGATCACCTGTTCGACGTGTATTTGCCGGGAATGTTCTGCCGCAGCACGGCGACCGCTTTGCTGACTATGAACTGCTATGAGAGCGACGATCCCTGGCCGTTGGGAGGAGACCAGTCCAGTCTGGGTGCGTTCTTTGCTCCTACAAGAAATTTCTTTACGGGCGCTCTCTCGCCGGGCATCGAGAAGCAAACAACGGTGAAGGCGTTTTACTCGGCAGCGATGTTGCCACGAGATCGATACAAGCTCTGGATTTTTTCCACCGTTGATGGACAGATCCACTTCCTCGATGGCGTGAGTGACCAGACGGTAGCAAAACTAACTTGGGGCAGCGACCTCGTGAGCGTGCGAACGGGCTGCGGCCTGGGTTGGCAAGTCCTGGCTACTGGCAACAGCAATGGCACCGGCGAGACCATTCAAGCTTTCGAAGTTGCGGATCGCGAACCCGTTGCCGTGAGCCAGCCTGCGGAGTTCGATGGCGAGATCACAGCGCTGTGGGGCGATTCCGATGGAACCGGCGCGATGGCAGTTGCACAGAATGCGGAAACGGGGAAATATGAGGCTTACCGGCTTTCCATTACTTGTGGCCAGTAGTCTGGTTTTGGCCTTCGGCCTCACCGCCGAGGCGCGACCTCATTATGGTGGAACTTTGCACGTCGAGATGCAGGCCGCGCCTACGTCTCTGGACCCGGCCGAATCCAATCAATCTAACTGGTTCGAACTGCGCAATCTGTCCAGCCTGATGTTCGAAACTTTGGTTTCATTGGATGAACTCGGCAAGCCTGAGCCGGCATTGTCGATCGCCTGGCGGGCTGAATCTGGCAACCAGCGTTGGCGGTTTCTGCTCCGCCATGGAATTACTTTCCAGGGCGGCACGCCCGTTACTCCAGATTCGGTGGCGGCCTCACTGCGAAGGATAAATCCAACATGGAAAGTGTTCTCTGACGGAGAGGCTGTGATCGTCGAACGGGATTCGCCGGCTCCCAATCTTCCCGCCGAGCTTGCTTTGCCACGCAACAGCATCGTCAGGCAGGAGAGTGGACAGATCGCAGGGACCGGACCCTTTGCGGTTTCGCGATGGGATCCGGGGAAGAAGCTCCTACTAGCGGCGCGAGAAGACTATTGGGGGGTGCGAGTCTTCCTGGATGCGATTGAAATTGAGATGGGAAAAACTTTTCGCGAGCAGGCGATCTCGTTCGATCTGGGAAATGCGCAAGTAACCAAAGTGGCGCCAGAACAAGCGCATGGTGCGGCTGACCACGTTCGGAGTTCAGCCCCGGTGGAACTGATCGCACTAGTGTTCAGCCACGAACTGCAGCCGACGGAGGATGGACGTCAGCGTCAAGCCCTCGCCCTCAGCATTGATCGCGCACTTCTGAATACGGTGGTGTTGCAAGGCGGAGGAGAGCCTGCTGGAGGACTTCTGCCGAATTGGATGAGCGGCTATGGTTTTCTTTTTCCGGCATCGATTAACCTGGAGGAGGCGCGGCAGGTGCGTGGCGAGATACCGCACACCGCCTTATGGACCCTTAGTTACGATCCGACTGATGGCATCGCACGCGTGATCGCCGAGAGAATCGTGCTCAATGCTCGCGACGCCGGGCTGGGGATGCAAATCACAAGCACCAAAACCCCCGACGTGACGGTGGTGCGTCTGCCAATAGTCTCGCTCGACCCGCAGATCGCTCTTAGCAACTTGGCCGCTGGGCTCGGAATTTCACAACCCAGATTCGCCTCCGGTTCGGTTGAGGATCTCTATGCGGTGGAGAACAAGCTGCTGCAGTCTCAACGCGTAATACCTTTACTGCATCTGCGGATGACGTACGGGGTGTCTAATACGGTAAAGAATTGGAGGACGGCTCACGACGGCTGCTGGCGTTTGCCCAATGTCTGGCTTGCCCAGGGGAAACCATGATGTTCCGTCGCAAACTTCTGGCGGTCTTCGCACTGACCGTTCTGGTGTCGGTGGCGGCGGTCGCTTGGAGTATTTCGTCCTTGACGAGGAGGGCTTTCGAAAAAGCAAATGAAGAGCGTACCGCAGCTTTGGTCGCGCAGTTCCGTCGTGAGTTCAACCTTCGCGGTGAAGAGGTCGGGCGCCGCGTGGAAACAATTGCCGCCAGTGAAGACGCGACTCACATGGCTCTAGCTGCAAGCCACGGTTCTCCCGATTACGGCGCATATCTCAACCAAGCCAGGTCCATCGCTGACAGTCAGCAACTGGATTTTTTGGAGTTCATCGACCGGCAGGGCACGATCATTTCGTCCGCACAATGGCCGGCCAAATTTGGTTACAAGGAAATGCTCAGTCTCGCATCCCCCATATCCAAAGATGCCTTTTTGAAGCTGGAGGAACTGCCGGAAGGCATGGCACTCGGACTGTTTGCTATCAGAGAGGCGAGCCTGGGGGAGAACCCGCTTTTCGTAGCCGGAGGCCGGCGCATTGACAAACACTTCTTGTCCAGCCTTGAACTTCCCTCCGGTATGCGAGCTATGTTTTACCAGAACCTGGGAAATGGCTTTTCTCCCCAGTTCTTGATTGATAGTTCCGGCACAGTGCAGCACGCAGATCGAGTTGCGCCAATTGTTCAGCAGCTACAGCGCCAACGGCGCGAAAGCTTCACATTGGTGCATTGGTCGTCGGATGCAGCCGATGATGAAATGATTGATGCCATCCCGCTGACCGGGCGCGATGATCAACTGCTCGGTGTTCTACTGATTGGTAATTCCCGCCGTCCTTATGTTGAGCTTCGCCAACACATTCGCTCGGCGGCGGTGTTGTCTGGAGCGGCGGGCATTGTATTGGCTATTCTGCTCAGTGGCTGGGCAGCGGCGAGGGTAACCCGTCCGGTGGAAGAACTTGCGCGGGCCGCTCGCGACGTCGCTGCCGGAAACTGGAACGCGCAGGTGACAGTTGGTTCTTCCGACGAACTGGGGGAGTTGGCAGAATCGTTCAACCGCATGACTCGCGAATTGCTGGCCCAACGGGAACATTTGGTGCAGGCCGAACGCGTTGCTGCCTGGCGTGAGTTGGCACGCCGCCTGGCACATGAGCTCAAGAACCCCCTTTTCCCGCTGCAATTGACGGTCGAGAACTTGCTGCGAGCGCGACAGCAGAGTCCTCAGCAGTTCGAAGAAATCTTTCAGGAAAGCTCCACTACGCTCTTGGCGGAGATCGCGAATCTCAAAACCATCATCGCGCGCTTTAGTGAGTTTTCGAGGATGCCTCAGCCGCAGTTCCAGGACGTACAAGTGAATACGGTTGTGCAGAATGTGGGTCGCTTGTTTCAGGCGCAACTGGCTGCGCCGGAGCACGCGTCCATCGACTGTAAACTGGAACTTGCCGATCCCATGGCGCCAATCGCTGCCGACCCTGAACTGTTGCACCGTGCTCTCTCAAATCTTGTGTTGAATGCGATGGATGCCATGCTTCAGGGCGGTACCCTTACGTTGCGCACACGGCAGAAGGGCGCGCGAAGCTACATCGAAGTTTCGGACACGGGGACCGGGCTCACATCCGAGGAATGCGCGCGTTTGTTCACTCCTTATTACACCAGCAAACCGCATGGTACCGGGCTTGGCCTTGCTATAGTCCAGTCGGTGATCAGCGATCACGGAGGCAGAATCAGGGTTCAGAGTGAGTCCGGACGCGGGACGACATTCGTGATTGAGCTTCCGCGGAACGCAGACAAGCTGCAGCATGCCGATCAGTCATTGGACGCAACTGCGGGGAGCCACTAATGGCGCAGAAAGCCAATCTTCTGATTGTGGATGACGAGCCCAATACTCTGGCCTCGTTGTCCCGGGCATTCCGCCTGGCGGGCCACGGTGCAACGGTTTGCGACAACGCGCTGAAGGCACTCGAATTCGCCAAGACTCAGAACTTTGATTTGATTTTCTCCGACGTGGTCATGCCCGGTAAAGACGGCCTTTCTTTTCTCGAAGACCTCAGGTCGCAGGGGATCACGGTTCCGGTGGTCATGATGTCGGGCCAGGCACACATTGAAATGGCGGTTCGCGCGACGCGGCTTGGAGCCCTCGACTTTTTGGAAAAACCGGTTTCCACCGAAAAGCTGTTGCTCACGGTGGAGAACGTGCTCAAACTCCGGCGTCTGGAATCGGAAAACCGGCAGCTTCGACAACGTTTGGGCAAGCACGAAATCGTCTGGACTTCCGAAATCATGCGCAAGGTCATGGCCCAAGTGGAACGCGCGGCAGCGAGCGAATCACGAGTTTGCATTCTAGGAGAAACTGGCACCGGCAAAGAACTGGTTGCGCGCACCCTGCATGAACGCAGCCCGCGGTCCGCAGGTCCTTTCATCACTCTGAACTGCGCGGCAGTTCCTGCGGAACTGATCGAATCGGAACTCTTCGGACACGAGAAGGGCTCATTTACCGGCGCGGCCGCACGCCACACGGGAAAGTTCGAGCAGGCAGAGCACGGCACTATCTTTTTGGACGAAATCGGCGATATGCCTCTTTCGATGCAAGCCAAGCTGCTACGCGTGCTTGAAGAAGGAGAAGTAGAACGCATCGGCGGCGACAAACCTATCTCCGTGGACGTTCGCGTTTTGGTGGCAACCCATCGCAACTTGGAGAGTCTGGTGCGCGAGGGCAAGTTTCGTCAGGACCTTTTTCATCGGGTGTACGTGTTCCCGCTGGTCCTGCCTCCTCTCCGCGAACGCCGGGAAGACATTCCAGCGTTGGTGAAGCACTTCTCAGGGCAGGTTTGCGCTCAGAATAGTTGGAAGCCGATTCCCTTCGCTTCCGATGCGATTGAAGCGCTAGCGGCTTATTCGTGGCCAGGAAACGTGCGCGAGTTGCGCAACGTAGTCGAGCGGTTGATGCTTCTGGCTACCGAAGGTGGCGTGAGCATCGATACGGTTCGCGCTGCGTTGCCTGCTGCTCCGGCTGGTCTGCCTTCTGGAACAACCTCCGGCCCACTGGCCGATCGAGTGCAAAGCTTCGAGCGCGAAGCCATTCTCGGCGAGCTTAAACGCAACAATTACCACATCACGAATGCTGCCAAATCACTGGGGTTGGATCGCAGCCATCTCTACAAAAAAGCAGAACAGCTCGGAATCGATATTCAGAAGCAGCGTCGGGAGGAAGAATCGGACGCTTGCTAGCCCAGTTTGAGCCGTAGCAAGCTACGTTTCTACAGAACAAAGTAGATGCTGTAGACACCTTGCTTGCCCCTTCTTCAGCGACCCACTAGCTCGGGCAAACGACGAATCGTTCTCCCCACGGCCTCATTTGATTTATGCTGTCCCACTCGGACCATTTTGACTGGAGGGTACGTGACTCGATTTCATCGCTTCGTATTTATTGTTCTTCTGGCAGGCGGCTGTGCCTTCTTGCTCTCGGACCTCAGCCATGCACAACAGTATCCGGAGAGCATGTACCAGGACATGCGCTGGCGCATGATTGGCCCCTTTCGTGGCGGACGGACGCGGGCAGTCGCCGGCGTAGCGGGCCAACCTAATCTCTTCTATATCGGCGCGGTGAATGGCGGGGTATGGAAGTCGGACGACTATGGCCGCACGTGGACGCCGATCTTCGATCAAGCGCCCTCTCAGTCGGTCGGCGCCATCGCGGTTGCTCCATCGGATCCCAATATCATTTATGTGGCGAGCGGCGAAGGGCTACATCGTCCTGATCTCTCGGTCGGCAATGGAATTTACAAGTCGACCGACGCAGGAAAGACCTGGACCCACCTCGGGCTGCGTGATGGCCAACAGATCCCCGCGCTCGTCGTCGATCCGCGCGATCCAAATAAGTTATTCGCGGCAGTGCTTGGACATCCTTACGGTCCGAACGAAGAGCGTGGCATCTTCCGCTCGACCGACGGCGGCAACACTTGGCAGAAGGTCCTTTACAAGGACGAAAACACCGGCGGTTCCGATGTCGAGATGGAGCCTTCGAATCCCGATGTGCTCTACGCTTCTCTCTGGGATATCCGTGAAGGTCCGTGGGAGGATAACAACCAGTTTCAAGGAACGGGCGGTGGTGTTTTCAAGTCCACCGACGGCGGCAGCACCTGGCATGCCCTGAAGAACGGTCTACCCGACAACCTGACGCAAATCAATGTGGCAATCGCAGCCAGCCAGCCCAACCGGCTTTACGCAACTGTGGCTACGACTGAAAAGGGAGAGTACGGCTCCGCGGCCGGTCTGGGCGTGTACCGCTCCGACGATGCGGGTGAAAACTGGCACGTGGCCACGACTGATGCGCGTCCTGCGATGCGCATCGGGGGCGGAGACCTCTCAATCCTGAGAGTGGATCCCAAAAATCCCGACGTGGTTTATAGCGTGAGCATCGTGGTCGTGCGATCTACCGATGGCGGCAAGACTTGGACGAGCATTCGCGGCGCGCCCGGCGGGGACGACTACCAGAATCTCTGGATCAATCCCGTTGATCCAAACATTGTTCTTGTGGTCAGCGATCAAGGCGCGATTGTGACCGCCAACGGCGGACAGACGTGGAGTTCGTGGTACAACCAGCCGACGGCGCAGCTTTACCACGTGGCCACCACCAACACCTTCCCTTACAAGATTTGCTCCGGGCAACAGGAAAGCGGTTCGGTTTGCATCTTAAGCCGCGGTAACGACGGCGAAATCACTTTTCGAGATTGGCATCCGGTCGCCGCGATCGAGTACGGTTACGTCGCTCCCGATCCCCTCGATCCAGATATTATTTATGGAGGCGGTAGGAGTGAGGTTTCGAAATATCACTGGTCTACCGGGCAGGTGCAGAACGTCACCCCCATTCCAGTCCGCAGTGCGAAGTACCGCACGGATCGCACTGAGCCTACCCTCTTCTCGCCGATTGATCCGCACACTCTTTACTTCGCTTCCAACGTATTGTTCAAGACTACGGACGGCGGGCAATCCTGGCAAACCATTAGCCCGGATCTCACGCGGGAGAATCCGGGAGTTCCGCCGAGCGCGGGTACGCTTGTTGCCAGGAATCCGGATGCTGGTAAGCAACGTGGAGCGATCTACGCGCTTGCTCCTTCATTTAAGGATGTAAATACTCTGTGGGCCGGGACTGACGATGGCCTGATCTGGATGACGCGAGATGGCGGAAAGAATTGGAACAACATCACGCCGCCGGAATTGACCGCCTGGAGTAAAGTGACTCAGATCGAGGCATCCCATTTCGACGACCAGACTGCCTACGCGTCCGTGAGCCGCTTCCGCATCGATGATCTGCATCCTTATATTTACCGTACCCACGATGCCGGGAAGACATGGAAGCTGATCTCAGGCGGGCTTCCTGCTGATGCGCCGGTTGACGCTGTGCGCGAGGACCCAGTGCGCAAAGGCTTGTTGTTTGCCGGCACCGAAACCAGCGTCTGGGTTTCGTTTGACGACGGCGATCGCTGGCAATCTCTGCAATTGAACTTGCCGCACACTTCGATGCGCGACTTTGGAATTCACGAGAATGATCTGATCGTCGCGACTCACGGGCGATCATTCTGGATACTCGATGACATCACGCCCTTGCGGCAACTCGCCGAAGTTAAGGCGAATGCGGATGCCTATCTTTTCCATCCCGCACCGGCCTACCGGGTCCGGCGCAGCACTTATCCTGACACTCCGATGCCGCCTGATGAACCGGCTGGCCAAAATCCCCCTGATGGTGCGATTCTCGATTACTCTCTCGCGCAGCCTGCTCACGGCCCGGTGACCCTTGAAATCGTCGATGCCAAAGGAAAGCTGGTGCGACGCTATTCCAGTGCGGACACGCCGGATGTAACCCAGGCAGAGCTGGAGAAACAACTTATTCCGCTCTACTGGATCCGCATGCCGAAGATTCTTGCTGCAAGCGCCGGGATGCACCGCTGGGTGTGGGATCTGCGCTATCCGTCGCCCACCGCCTCGCAACACGAGTTTCCGATTTCAGCCGTGCCCCACGATACGCCCAGGTCGCCGCTCGGCCCGCTCGCGTTGCCCGGAGAATACACGGTGCGACTGATTGCAAATGGATACACTTCCACGACACCGCTTACGGTTAAGATGGACCCGCGGGTCAACACGCCTCCTGGCGGAATCGAGCAGCAGTTTGTCTTAGAAATGCGTTTAGCATCGGACCTGACTGCCAGCACTGAAGCAGTGACAGAGGGGCATTCACTGGTCGATCAACTCCACAAGGTTGGGGCTCAAGCCACTGGCACCCTCGCGGAATCAATCAAGACGCTCACTCAAAAGGTTGAAGCAATCCTAGCAAGGCCCGCACCAGCCGGCGCTCCGGCGGAGCCAACTCTGACGCGTGAGAATAGCACTGTTGGCACGCTCTACGCAGGCATTGGACAAGCTGACGTTCCTCCGACGGCGGCTCAACTAAACGCTGTGTCGGAAACCGAACGAGATCTTTCAACGGTGATGAAGCAGTGGGAGGAGGTCAGGAAGTCTGATGTGCCAGTGCTCAACCAGCAACTCAAGAGTGCAAATTTGCCCGAGATTCGTCTCGACTCAAGGGTGCGGGAGGACGAAACCCATACCAACGTGGAGTAAACGCTAGAACGGTTTCACAGTTGCTGTCTCTCATTAGAACTGTTATCGCGAACCAAGTGAGGGGTGACCGCTGTACTTCGGGTCATTCCGCGATTAACAGGTTTTCAGCAAAGGGCCATTCCTCGTCAATCCATTGAGCATCGCAGCGGAAACCTGCCTTCTCGGCGATTTTCGATATTTCACCGAGAGAATACTTGTGACTGCTCTCAGTCCAAATGGTTTCGCCTTCGACGAACTTAACGGACAAATCTGCTGTGGGGATGCTGACGGTTTGGTCTTTCAAAGACCGAATGTGCATCTCCACGCTGCCCACGTCCTCATTAAACTTGGCGATGTGTTCGAATTGGTCAAGGTTAAAGTTGGCGTCGAGTTCGCGATTGATTCTCACCAGCAGATTCAGATTGAACGCCGCAGTCACGCCCAGCGGATCGTCATACGCGGCGAGTAGTTGCTGAATCGGTTTCTCTAAATCGGTACCCAAAAGCAGAGCGTCACCAACCTCGAGGGTCTGCCGTATTTCACGCAGGAACTTCACGTCCGCCGGATGCTCAAAGTTGCCAATCGTGCTTCCCAAAAACAGAACCAGCAATTGCTCCCCCTTCCGGCGTCGCGCGGCCACCTCCATCAGGCCATCAACATATTCGCGCTCAAAGCCCAAGATCCTCACCGAATCAATGTCGCCGAGTTCACGCTTGCACATGGTGAGAGCGGTCTTAGAAATCTCGATGGGGCAATACGAAATCTGTTGATAACGGCTCAGCACTTCGAGCATCCAGCGAGTTTTCTTGCCGCTGCCGCTGCCCAATTCAGCTACTGTGGTCGGAGGAGTCAGTCTTGCCACGATGTCTTCAGAATGCCGTCGCAAAAGACGCTCGTCAGCGCGAGTCAAACCGTATTCGGGAAGCACGCTGATGACCTCGAAGAGTGCGGACCCAACACTGTCATACAAATATTTGGAGGGCAGTTCCTTCTGTCCGGGCTTAGTCAAACCGAAGCGCACGTCGTTGATGAGTTCGGAATTAATCTCGCTAATAAGGGATTGGGTCAGCATGTTGTCCTCCGAAATCGATCAGTTGGTCACACAGCGAAATCCTGCATAAACAAACTGGTAATGGGGCTGAAACCAGTTGCGAAAAGAGCGGCGCAACATGGGCGCTGCAGTGCGCGCCGAGCCCCCTTTCATCACGTAGTGCTTACCGTCGAAGAAATTCGCGGAGTATCCGGGATAAAACGAAAACTGCCGGAAGCCCGGAAATGGCTCGAACTGGCTCGAAGTCCACTCCCACCCGTTGCCCACTAAATCGGCGACACCAAATGCGCTCTTGCCTTCGGGGAAAGCTCCGACGGGCGTTGGGTCCCAGCTTTGGAAATCGAAATTACCCTGGCTGCTCGGAGTCGTACTCCCCCACGGAAAGTTTCTCTCCGCGCCGTTCTCTGTTCCATAGGCCGCTCGATGCCACTGAGCTTCCGTGGGCAGCGCCTTCCCCGCCCAGCGAGCGTAGGCGTTCGCCTCGGCCAAGCTCACGTACACCGGCCAGTCCAGTGGCAAGGGAATTTCATCGAACATCGTGCGAAGGTCCCAGCGATCGCGAGTCCGCTTCCAAAACACGGGATGGCGAATATTCTGCGCGGCTCGCCAATTCCAATCCTCTTCTGTCCAACATGCGGGATTTTCGTAGCCGCCTCCAGCCACGAAATCAAGGTACTGGCCGTTGGTCACCTTATATTTGTCGATGGCAAAGGCTGGGACGTCGATGATCTGCTCTTCATATTCGTTGTCCCAACCGAAAGCGGATTTGTCGTTCCGTGGTAGCCCAAGGGTCGCACGCCCGGCCGGAATGTCGATCATCCTGGGAGCAATTGGGGGAACAATCAGTTCAGGCTTGGGTTGTATTCGGACCTTCCGATCAAGAGGCAATTGATGGAGCATGTAGGCCAAGGTTTCCGCGTGCATGAGCCGGTGCTCGACAGCGACCTTGAGCAGCACCTCGGCGGTAAAATCTGCTCCGACCGGAGTGGAATCCCAATCCGCAGATTCCAGCCCGGCCAGACCTGCATCGATGCTTTCCCGGATTGTTTTAACGTAGTGACGCGTGTCCGCCATGGAAGGCCAATCGATAGGTTGATCAGACGGAAGCGCTCCATTGACCGGGTCAATCCCGAAGGCGAATAACTTATCGAACACGGGATGGAAAGTCTTCAGACTCAGAATCCGCTCGCGCAGAAGATTCCAATCGAACGCCTCCAAATGACCGATATAAAAAATGATCCGATGTCTTTCCGGAATCGGCCGCTCATAGAGAGAATCTGGCCTGACGATGTCAAAAATCTCGTCCGTTCGAACCCGAGCGTCGGAAAAGCGTTCGATCAGGTGATTCCGGGCTTCGATTTCCTTTTGTGCGACGAGCATCTTTAGTGGCCTCCCAAACCTCTGTAGTGGCATTTCGCAATCATTCGTCCCGCTGCCAGTTCCAGTCGCAATCGGCGTAGGGATTTCCATCACTTCCGTTCCATGGTCATCAGAGCCCCCACTACAACACGCCGGGAAATCGTCGACGAGAGTCGTCCTTCCGTCCGTCGGCCGTCAACTTTGCCTCAACCTTAGATGCCCGGCGGTGCAGGTTGGTCGAACGATTTTGCTGGGGTGGTGAATCGCTCTTCAAGACCTGCTAAATGAGCGAGATGCGCAGCGACAAGAGCAGACTTCCGGTAAACCAGGCGCTCGTCCAGGTCGAGAGTGCACTAGAATGTATCTCTATCTCAGGCGAGAGTTCTGCTGAGGAGTAGCGAAATGAATGTTGAAAACAGCTCTGACTTGTGGCCGGATTTGCCCCTTGATGCATGGAAAGATACGTACGCTACCCTGCACATGTGGACGCAGATCGTGGGCAAAATCCGGCTTGCCCTCAGCCCGAAGGTCAATCACTGGTGGGAAGTGCCGCTCTACGTAACTTCAACCGGGCTGACAACTTCTCCTATTCCCTACAACGATAGGATCTTTGAAATTCAGTTTGACTTCGTCCATCACAAGCTGCTCATTCGAACCAGCCAGGATGAGGAAAGAACAATGGTATTGGCGGCGCGATCGGTGGCCGACTTTTATCGAGAGTTCATGCAGTCTCTGGATTCACTCGACATTCACGTGAAAATTTGGAAGATGCCGCGCGAAGTTCCCAAACCAATCCCGTTCGATCGAGATACAGAACATGCTTCGTATGATCCGGAATATGCGAACCGCTTCTGGCGGATTCTTGTGTGCGTCGATGATATCTTCAAGGAGTTCAGGGCGCGCTTTATTGGCAAGAACAGCCCGGTGCATTTCTTTTGGGGTAGTTTCGATCTGGCGGTCACGCGCTTTTCGGGCCGCCGCGCACCGGTGCGGGAAGGGGCGGACCCGATTACGCGAGAGGCCTATTCGCATGAGGTGATCAGCGCCGGTTTCTGGCCCGGCGGTGGCGATGTAAAGAGTGCGGCGTTCTACGCGTACGCAGCTCCTGAACCCGGAGGTTTTGCGAAAGCGAACGTCGGCCCGGCTAAAGCCTTTTACCATCCGGAGATACACGAATTTCTTCTGATGTACGACGACGTCCGGCGTGCGTCGTCGCCGAAGGGCGCGCTCCTGCATTTTTTGCAGAGCACCTACGATGCCGGGGCGAACCTGGGGAACTGGAATCGCAAGGAACTCGAGAAGCAGGCAGCCTGAACTGCATCCGGTCCGCGTAGACGCCATTTGGCGGTTATTTTTGCGCCCTCTGTACATCCAGCGTGCGCACCAGCCACGGAATAATCACTTGCTTGAAGATTACAGGATCCGGCCACACCTTGACTTGTCGCCCTAAGTGGCCGCCCTGCGGATTGATCCACGCATCTTTTGGAACGTCACCTTTGCTCAACAGCAAGTAAATATCGGCTATCGGTACCTGGGTATCCAGGGCTCCCGCAATTACAAGCATCGGCGTAGTTGGTTTGCCAAGGAAACCTTGTTTCACAAGCGACATCTTGCCGAGGCTTGTCGCCAAATCATCGACCGTTTTGACCCCATCGAAAATGTTCATCAGTGCCGGAACTTGATCGAACAAGTATTCTCGATTTCCGAGGAGCGAATTCATCAGGAAATCTTTTTGAAAGAAAGTATCAATCGGCGGTGACTGTGCGCTAGCACCCCTCAGCCTTGCGCGCTCGACAATCGACAGCTTAGTCGCCCAATACGCTCCCCAACTGACGCCGTGGACGGCGAGCCTGCCTTTATCCACCTCCTGCCTGGTCTGCACGTAATCAATCACGCGCGATAACATTCGGTCCGCATTCTCGCTTACTTTAATCGGCGCCTGCCCTGTGCCAGGTCCATCTACGGCGATAAAACCTATACCGAATGGCAAGATTGCGGCGAAGCTTTCCGAAAGATCTTCCTTGCGACTATCCAATCCGTTGACCGCGATCACCACAGGCACCGGACCCTTAGCGTCCTTCGGCAACCGCAAGTACGCGATGATCTCAGAGCCCTCGAAAGGTATGTGAACGACTTCCAACGGCGGATCCCAGAAGCGCGCATGCGCAAGGAATGCTTCAATCGCTTTCGCGTACGCCCGCTGCTTGCCGGGAGAAGCTGGATACGGCCAACGGCCGAAAGAATACAGGCGCCACGCGCGGACGTAGTCTGCATTCGCTTTTGCAGGATCGGTTTGCTCGGCCGACTTCCCTTCGCTGAAATATCGGTCACCAACCGCCATGAACGCGGCCGCCCACTCGTCTTTGTCCCGCGTCTTGATCGATGCAAGTGCTTCTCGAACGTCCGCCGGATCAAGTCCGATCAGGGGATACATTCCGTTTTCCGCGCGACGGATGGCTTCCGCTTTGATCTCGTCGAGAGTCCGCTCGTGTTGATCCTGTGCAATGACAGCGCCGGTCAGCATCACTGTGAAGATCAACAGGCACGGTGCGAATGTGGATCGAATTTTTCTTCTCACCTTGCAAACCTCCTTCTTAGAACAAGCGCTTCTATATTGAATCGTCGCGACTGAAAGGGCCGGACACTGCCGGCCCCCCTGTCAAACAACCTGCGGTAAGAGATATTTGTAGTTAGAACGCCAACTTTAACCCCAATTGCACCGAGCGGGGACCTCCCGAGCCTACTGCGGGATTGGCAGCGGCGATGTCAGGCGTGGCGCATCCACAACCAAAGTTTGGCGCTCCGGGATCGTTCAGCCCGAAGCCATTCTGTCCGCCATAGGGGTTGGCGAAGTTGGGATGGTTCAGAATATTGAAAAACTCCGCGCGGAACTGGGCATGCAAACGTTCCCCGAAGTGCCAATTCTTTGCCACCGAGAAGTCCAGGTTCCGGAAGCCAGAATCCGGAAAGATGTTCCGGCGCATGGTGCCGAACTGCCCTTGAGGAGGCGGAATCATGATCGAGTTGCCTTTAGCGTAGCAACCCCACGTATCCAGGGTCGACGTTGCACCAATGGTCGTCGCCTCGGTCGTGCAGGCTGCCGGGAAATTGCCAACCGTATAGTGCGGGATCGGCGTTGGTCCTGACTTGAAGTCGTTGGGGTCGCCGAAAAAGTCCCAGCGTTGCGGCGTAGCTTGCGGCGGGCTCACGGGCAGGCCGCCGAGGCCGGATATATCGGTGGTCAAATCGATCGGCCCCCAATATTGCGGACTCGCAATAGTTGCGATCGAATTGATCTCCCATCCCTCGAGCATCTGACCATAGCCTTTTTTGCCGGGGAGGGCGTAAGTCAAGGAAAGCGTTAGGCGGTGGCGAACGTCGAAATCGCTGTTGGCGTACTCCGCGCCTACATTGTTCGAATTCTGGGGAAGTCCGTAGCCGGCGCCGAAGTCCCAGTTTGCGCTTACGTCATCGAGCGCGTGCGAGTAAGTGTAGCCAGCCACCAGGTTCAGGCCGTGAAAATTTCGCGAGGTGAGCGTCGCTTGCAGCCCGTTGTAGTTTGATCGGTAGAAATTTCCCATCTGAAAAATATTGCTCAGGTAAGGAAACTTCGCGTTAAAAGGTCGAGTGGCTTGTGAATCGGTACCCGGTGTTTCCTGATTGGCATCGCGAATCCCCACCAGGTTAGCTCCGTGGTTGCCCACGTAAGCGACTTCGAGAGTCACGTTGGGCGCGAAGGCGTGCTGAACGTTCAAAGTCCAGTTCCACACGTAAGGAGTGGTGAGATTGCGGACCACGCTCATGATGGGACAGGGACCCGAGGCGTTGGGGTCGCAATTGATCGTGCTCCCGCTGACGTTGCCATAGAGCGGCGTAGCGCTGTCCCACTGAGGGACGGTGCCGGGAGCGATGGACAAATTGCCGGCTGTGATCGTGCCTCCAGCGGTGACCGGATTGGCGGTGCCGGTGCCTGAGATGACAGCGCCGGTGGGAACATTGGAGAGGCCAAAGCTATTGTTGAACGCGAGCAACGATTCCCAATTCACCGTCTCGTAGATCAGGCCGCCGCCCCCTCTCAACACCGTGGTCCCTTTGCCCGTCACGTCCCAGGCGAAGCCCATACGGGGGCCGAAATTCTTGTGATCGGGGTTATACGGACTACTGAAGCCGTTCATCCCCACCTGAATCAAGCCGGTCGGCGAGTTGGGATCGAAATTACCCAACTGATTCTTGGAATCTTTGAGGATCGAACTGAACTCATAGCGCAGCCCAAAGTTGATTGTCAGGTTCCGGGTAGCTCGCCAGTCATCCTGGACAAAACCTGCATAGGCCCAGTTGTGGATCTGTCGAGCGGGATTGCCGGTTTGTACGGATGCCTTAAAGGGATCGCCTGCGAAAAAATCTTCCAAGGCGGTGGATGTGGGGAATGCGACGCCACCCAGGAAGGTGATACTGCCTCTGGCATTGCCAAAAGCGCCGCCGCTGACGCTATTACGATGGAGTTCGCCACCGAACTTCAAAGCATGCTTCCCAGCAGTATAGGAAACGTGGTCGATGAACTGCGTAATGCTGTCGGGCCCCTGCAGCTTCGGCCACTTGAAGCCGCCTAAGCCAGGGATGAAAGCTCCAGCGAAGCCGATGCGCGGCAACCCTCCAGTGAAAGGACCGCTCACACCCGTACTAAGACCGTACGCTGATGCCGGCGTATTGAGATCGCCTGGGAAAGTCGGCTGGTAGAGGCGGTTGTAACCGAATCTGGCTTCATTGACCCAGCGCGCACTCGGCGTAAAGACCCAACTTCCGCCGACCACTTGGGCTCTCGTGTGAATATCGGACCGCCATTTGGATTGCAGTTCTGGGAAATCTTCGACTGTTCCCGAGTTGTTGCCGAAAAAATACATGCCGCTCACGTGCTGGCGTTCGGTAAAGTTGTAATCCACCTTCGCAACTACATTGTCGACGCCAACCTGATTGGGAAATCCGTTGACGATGTTGATGGTTGGATTGTTGTTGATGGGAAATCCCGTACCGTTACAAGTGACTGTAGGGCCGGTCACGGTGCAGCCCGAAATTGTTTGGCTGGCCGCGCTGATCGGCACATTGTTTGCCACCAGGTCAGCAATCGCACTCGGAATACTGTTAGCACAGTCACCCGAAACCAGGGGAGACGTGCAAGTCGGTATCGCGGGGGTGGCCAGCGCCACCATCGATGGACTGGTTACACCACCGAATTGATTGCCCACGTCATAGCGTTGTCCCTCATACGATCCAAAAAAGAAGGCTTTGTCCTTGATGATCGGCCCACCAAATGATCCTCCGAACTGCTCCAGAGTCCGTTGGTTCTTCGGGCTGGGCGACTGACTGAAAGCGCACGGATTGCTGGCGCAGTTGAAAAAGTTACGCGCATCGAAGACGTCCCCATCGCGGCCGAAGGCGAACGCGGTGCCATGGAGAGAGTTCGTGCCTGACTTCAGACCAACGTTGACGACGGCGCCGGGCTTCCAGCCATATTCCGCCGGAGGGTTCTCCTGCAGATTGAATTCCTGGATAGCATCGATGGGCAGGATCGTCGCGGAGTCTCCCGCAATGCCCGCCCCGTTGATAATGCCTTGTCCCGAGAAGGGCTCGCTGTTGTACAGGCCGTCTATGACGTAGGCGTTGTCCTCAGCCCGAAGTCCGTTGGTGCTGGTTGTGGAGAATCCGCCACCGGGATAGCGCACTACGCCGGGCCGCAACTGCAGCAGGTTCTCATAATTCCTGCCATTCAATGGAAGATCGTTTATCGCCTCATTGGTCAGCGTTCCACCCAAGGTGGAGGAAGTCGTATCCAGCAGCGGGACCTCGCCGGTTACGACGACTGTTTCGCTAACTTGGCCGGGCTGGAGCGCAAGGTCGATCCTGGCATCCTTCGCCACTTCCAATTCGATGTTGAGGCGCTCCACCGACTTGAACCCTTTGGCCTCGGCACGAATCTTATAAACGCCGGGAGATAGATCCGGAGCCACATATGCTCCCGCCTGGTCCGTGGCCAGAGAGCGGGTAACACCTCTCTGCATATCCGTAATGACCACCTCGGCTCCAGCCAACGCCGCCCCGCTCTGATCCGTCACCGTGCCTAGGATGCGGCCGGTATAGGTCTGGGCGAACAGCGGCAGACAAGCCGCAAGTACGCCAATCGTCAATCCCACCAGCCGAATGGCTTTGATCGGGGAACACATAGGGGCCTCCGCTAGAGTTTGCTGGGTGGAGCAAGTATGAAGATTGCGAATTATTAAGAGTCGCAATTTTGCGCACTTAGGCATAGTCGTCCACGCGCTAGAAATTTCGCAAAAACGTGGTCTGACAGCTCTACCACTATACGCGACCAGTGTCAAGCAGACATTGCGCAGCCAATCGCGGCACACACCAATTCCTCAAACGTTCTCTATCTGCTCTCTACGGCTAGGGAAATTGACGCAACCACCCCGCAGCACGTAATATAGTGCTGCACGCAGTTGCGTGCAACATGAAAACTAATATCACACTGAAGCTGGATGCGGCTCTCCTGCGTGAGATTCGTGTGCTGGCGGCCGAAGAGGGCACATCGATCAGTGCCTTGCTGGCCGCTCGCCTGGAGCAAATTGTGCGCGAGCGCAAGACTTATGATCGTGCCCGAAAACGCGCTTTGGCCCGGCTCCGCGAGGGGCTTGATTTGCAATGGACCCCGCCTCGTTCCCGTGACGAACTTCATGAGCGATGAGCATGCCCGATAAATATTTTGTGGATACCAACATTCTGATTTATGCGCACGATCGCTCCGCCGGTTTGAAGCACGAACGTGCTCGCCAGGTCGTCGAGCGTCTTTGGATTTCTGGGCACGGTGTGTTGAGCACGCAGGTGCTCCAGGAGGTTTGCATTAATCTTCGCCGCAAGATTGCCCGCCCCCTCCCAGTGGATGAGGTTCGACGTCTGCTACAGGACTATTTAAGTTGGGAGATCGTGGTCAACACTCCGGCGTCGGTTCTCCAGGCGTTGGAAATCGAGATACGCTACAAGACCTCTTTTTGGGACGCTCTTATTCTGCAAGCCGCCGAAAGTTCAGGCGCCGCGGTTCTCTATTCCGAGGATTTGGCGGCGGAACAAAAGTACGGTCTCATTCACGTCATTAACCCGCTGGCCCACCCGGGACCACCGCCGTCCACTTCTTCTTGGTAGAAAATCTAGGACAGCGGAAGAAAGGTCCTGCGCTTCCAAAACGGTTACACTTATCTCATGACCACCGCGACGCTCAACTCCCTCTCCAAGGCGTCTTCTGCGTACTTGCGTTCCGCCATGCACCAGCCGATCCATTGGCGCGAATGGGGCGAGGAAGCCTTTGCCACGGCTCGGCGCGAGAACAAACCTATCCTGCTCGACATCGGCGCAGTCTGGTGCCATTGGTGTCACGTGATGGACCGGGAGTCTTACGACAGTCCGGAGATAGCCGAAATCATCAACGAACGCTTCGTTGCGGTAAAAGTAGACCGCGATGAACGTCCGGACATCGATAGCCGTTACCAGGTTGCTATCAGTTCGATCAGCGGACAAGGCGGTTGGCCATTGACCGCCTTTCTCACTCCCGATGGCAAGCCGTTCTACGGTGGAACCTACTTCCCTCCTGACGACCACTACGGCCGGCCAAGTTTCAAGCGCGTGCTGCTCTCCATCGCCAATGCCTATCACGAAAAAAACGCCGATGTCATGGAACAAGCCAAGATGGTCGAAGTCGCCCTCTCTCACGCCGAGTCCTTTGCCGGAAAAAGCGGCGAGTTTTCGCCCGCTGTCGTTGACGCCATCGTTAAATCAGCTCTGAAGATGTTTGATCCGCAAAATGGCGGATTCGGAAGCGCTCCCAAATTTCCGCACCCCGCCGCGCTTGATCTGCTCATCGATCAACACGAGCGCTCGGGGGACGAGAACCTGCGCAATGTGTTCGTCGCCACCCTTGAGAAGATGGCGCGAGGTGGCGTCTATGACCAACTGGCCGGCGGATTTCACCGCTACTCAGTCGATGAACGCTGGATCGTGCCGCACTTCGAAAAGATGTGCTATGACAACTCCGAACTGCTGAAGAATTATGTTCACGCCTATCAAGCCACGGGCTCGGAGTTCTTCGCCACAACAGCCCGCGACATTATTCGCTGGATGGATGAATGGCTCAGCAACCGCGAGCACGGCGGCTTCTACGCCTCCCAGGACGCCGACTATTCGATGGACGACGACGGCGACTACTTCACCTGGACTTTGCAAGAAACCCAGTCGGTTCTTACCGAGCAAGAAGCTCACGTCGCCAGCCTGCATTACGACATCAATGAAATCGGCGAGATGCACCACAATCCCGCCAAGAACGTCTTGTACGTGCGGGCTCCACTGGAAGAAATTGCCAAACGGCTAAATCTGCCGCGGGAAGAAGTTCAGAGTCTGCTGCAATCGGCGAAGGATAAAATGTACGCCGCCCGTCTGCAGCGGCCCACTCCCTACGTAGATAAGACCGTTTACGCAGGTTGGAACGCGCTCTGTGTTTCGGCATATCTTGAAGCCGCCAAAGTGCTCGGACTGGAAGCCGCGGAACATTTCGCGCTGCGCTCTCTGGATCGCATCCTCGCCGAAGGATGGCATGGCGAAAATGGCTTGCTGCACGTGCTCGCTTATTCCGACACCAATGCGGAGCGGCGCGACATCCCCGGTGTGCTAGACGATTACGCTTTCACCGTCGTTGCCTGCCTCGACGCTTACGAAGCTACTGCCGATCTCACTTACTTCAATTTCGCAAAGCGCATCGCAGATTCGATGGTGGAGCGTTTCTTCGACCCTGTTTCGGGTGGCTTTTTCGACATCGGGAAAATTTCATCGGAAGAGAAAACCCTCGGTGTGCTGGGCACCCGGCGTAAGCCATTCCAGGACTCTCCCACTCCAGCGGGAAACTCGGTGGCGGCAATCGCTTTGCTCCGGCTTCACGCATACACGAACGACCCAGGACTCCGCGATAAAGCGGAGCAGACCATCGAGCTCATTGCGGGATTAGCCGATCAATACGGATTGTTTGCCGCAACCTACGGGATTGCCGCGGTGCATCTGTCGCACTCTCATACCCAAATCGTAATTGTCGGAAGTGGCGAAAGAGCGGAGATGCTTTACAAAGCCGCAGTGCGGCGGTTTTCTGCCACTAAAGCTGTGCTCAAGCTGGGAGCCAACAAGGCCGTTCCGCAAAGTCTTCCACCCGCGCTGGCGGAGACCATTCCACAACTGCCGGAGGTCAAGGAAGCGAAAACCGTAGCGGTTGTCTGTTCTGGATTTGCCTGCCAACCCCCGATCTATGATCCCGACGAACTGGAGCGAAGCTTGCAACAACTGTCTTTGACCAGCCGTTAAAACGATTGGAGCTTCCACCAATAAAAAGAGGCTGGCGTTGCTATTGCAATCGCCAGCCTACTGAATTCGAAAGCCGCCTTTAGGCAGCTAGGTTACATTCGATGCGTTATTTGCATCCGCGTCCACTGCATGCAGGTATCGGCGCACCGTCTTCCGGTACGGGAACTACCGGAGCGGCAAGCGCTGAGATTGCACAGAACAGACCTACCATCAGGAACAACTTCCTGACCGCACGTTTCATGGGATTGTTCTCCTAGTACGGGTCCCCTGGGAGCGGCGACCCTGACTTGGCACGGATTATACAGGGTCGTGTCAAGACTGATCGAGAATTCACTAACGCCGCCGTTCTAACCGGCACGGTACCACCCCAGAACGACCCCACGTAACTCTATTCTTGCCCAAGTTTTCAAGGAGATGAGGCGGCGTGGCCAAAATCGATTTAGGAGGATTTTTTTTCGGACAGGAAATTCGCTGTCTAAGGTTGGGACAAAGCGGCGGTCAAAACACTGATTTTCGAGCACGCGAGCGAGCAGAAAAGGACTGCACTGCTTTGGTAGGAGCTGAGATCTTGGCAACTAAACGCTTAGCTCTGATTTCTCCGCTATCAGGCTCTGCTGGAGTAGGCGAAAATGCTCGGTCTACCATGCTCTCGAACATCGGGATCAGGGAATCGCCAGCAACCGGATGCCGCAACTCGCTTAGTCCATAGTCCCAGCGCTGTGACATGACCAACTGGGCAGACGCTACCGGTGATTGCGCCTTTAACGACGCATACCCAATCCAAGTCAGAATGGAGAAACTGTAAGCCGTGGTGTTGATCAGGCTTAGAGTTTGCGTGGCGATCTGGACTTGACCACCGGAAACCAGAGCAAGGATAAGTAGCTCGACCGCCGCGAAACTGCCAAACCCGAAAGCAATGCCGAAGCTGAGCTGCCGCTTGGAAACTCCCAAGTGTCGGGAAAAAAATAGAAGAAACAAGATCAGACCACACTGAATGATTCGCACAAAGCGCTGCACAATAATCACGGCTTGGCCTATCGGCGTGTCGATCCCTGGTTGACTTGCCGCCGTAACCACCATCGCCACTAACAACATCACCAAGGCGGCCCACTTCAGCAACAGAGTACCCAAATCTTTCAGGTTGGGGTAAGGCAGAAGGACATCCAGAAAGACCTCGTGAATGACTTTGAACCCTATCGCCAAGCTGATCGCAGCGCTGATCCAGTAGGCATAGAAATACGCTTCGTTGTTGCCGGCGCGGAAAATTGGGAACAAAACCAGGAAATTTACCACTTGGAAAACGATGTAGCGAAAAAACACAGGGAACGTGCGATTGAGGCGGCGCCACAACATCACCCCGATGAGGAATAACTCCAGGACGGGATGGACGATCCAAAGCGCTAGCTGGACTTTTGGATTCATGGGGTTAGCTCATCACAGCCCGCTGCCGACGCGTGTCTCCTTAACCCGCTGGCTCGCTTCTTCACCTTAACATCTCTGGCGAAAGGGTCAATGGACGAAAGTAACCAAAGGTAACAGTTACCCTGTCATGTCGCCTAAACAATTCTTGCCCGGAAAGATAAGTTTTGGTTCAGGAGAAGAAAAATCGGAAGTTCGCATTTGCATGGTGACCAGCAGGGAAAATCGACCCGTATTCTCCGCCGTGGCTTTGGCGGTTAAGAAAGGTAGAAGTCTCGAAACACGAGAAAGGTGAGCCGGGAGCTAGCATAAACACTAAGAGTCCCGAGGTGGTGTTGAACTCATTCGTCTCGGCCAGTAGCTCGCGTTAGACCCTTGCTGACCTGACCTCGCTGCTTCCCTTGCGGGCGCGACGAGCGATCCTTGCTTGGGCTCCGGGCTTACCGCCAACCGGACAAACCAACTCAACGCCTCGGGACTCTATCCTGCCTTTGACATGATGTTCTTGTTCGCCTCAACCAGCGCTTTGCTATAGACCCTTGCTCGCCCCCTCCACTTTTCATCTTGCGATGCCGCAGAGTGACTCCGCTTGGGTCCCGGACGCCACACCAACCGGGTAAACTCTAGAACGTGTCAAAGAACGATTATGTTTTTACTCTTCCTATTCTGGGAGTCAATCAAAAATGCGGACGTGTATCTGCTTTGAATGCAGATGAGTGCAGCCGCTCCACAAGGCGGTGACCGGATTTGGTGCAAAGAGCGGGAAGCCGGCTGCCTAGGCGCTTACTTCCGGCTGGTGTTCGCATGGCCAAAAAGTCGCAAGTTCATCGGAAGGACGCAACACATTCGAACTTCAGAATGTGCAAAAGTCGCCAGAATCCTTGTTGGGAGCCAAGTCCACAGATTCTCAAAGTGCCAGTAAAAAACCGCCAGCACTGAGATGCTGGCGGTTTGGGTTCGAAGTCCAACTTCACTTCTGCTTCGCGGGCGGAATCAACCTCGACGCCGGAATCCTCACACGGCCTTCGTCGTCGTAGTAGAACTTCATTTCGTGATCCGACTTTGCGCCAGGTACTGGCTTCTCGCCCTTCGAACTGAACCGAGCCTCACCGGACGAAACCAATAGCGGTTCCTTGGTCGTGTACATCGCTTCATTCAGAATGCTGCCGGAAGGAGCATGCGCCACTGCAAATATGCCGCGCGGACTTCCATTCGTATAGGTAACCCCGATGTAGTCAGCGACCATATACCCAGCATCTGAGACCGGCAGCCAAGTTAATTTCATCGGTCCCGCCAGTTGTTTTCCCGCAGTCCAAGTGTTGCCACCATCTTGGGAGGTGACAAAGCCCACGTCCAACTTGCAGGAACTGCCGCAGGCCGAGACCGGGTAATAGTAATAAACGACAGTGAGGTGAGCGGTACTGCCGGAGGTCGCGGGATCGACTCCGATTCCAGCAATAAAGTGGTCGACTGTGCTCTTAACGGGGTCGATCGGAATGCGGCTCGCAGCGCTCCATTTCTGGCCATCCGTCGAGGTGCTCATGACGATATCGTTCGAGCTGCAGCCGCTGCGAAAACGGCAATCCCACCAGGTCACGTAGACCTTTCCGGCTCCGTCGACTCCTACAGAGGGCATATCCGCGAAGCTCCGAAAGTTGCCGTCTTCCGCGTGGCTACTGACGGAAGAAATGACTACCGTGGAACTCCAAGTCTTGCCACCATCGGTAGAACGAAAGGCGTCGATGCCGCCGCCTAAGAACGGCACAATGACTGTGCCGTTAGGCTGAACCACGGGCTCGCCGCCCAGGCCGCCGGCGTTGTCGGCAGAGGATTTTCCCGGGCTCCAAGTCAGCCCGCCGTCGCGGGAGGTGCTCATCAAGACGTCCCCGCTGCCATACGCCTGGTCCCATTCCGTGTAGCAGTTGCCGTAGAACGGACTAGTGGGCGTGTTATCGCACGTGGTCCAATTCTTATCGTCCTCTTTGGTGTTGTCCACAATGACTGGCTTTCCCCAGTGGATGCCGTCCGAGGAGCGGCTCACGGCCACGTCGCCAATCGTGTTGGAGTTCTCCTGCTGCGCAAGGGGAAGCGTCGAAATCAACCATTCTTTGTGCTTGGCGTCATAGGCAACGGAAGGGTCCGCAGCCCACCCGTACGGTCCGTTTTTGTATTTGTCCGTCAGTCCGGGCAGAATGCCATAGGTCCACGTTTTGCCGCCGTCGGTGGAAGTCGACCACCCCACATCCGCGCTGCCCCATCCGATGGATCCCGGCACGCGGGCGACGTGGAACGCACCCACAATAGTATTTCCCCAGGAAAAGAAGTCGGGCTCGACTTCCGTCCGATGAACGCTGTCGGAGTTCTTGAATTTATCGGCGCTGATTTTTACCAGCGTGAATTGCGCACTGGCGGGAATCGCCATTGCCAGCGCAATCGAAAACGACAACAACAATGCGAAGAGTGCAGACTGATTGCGGTCACTTTGTCTCAGGGAAGTTCGATTCATTGGGATTATCCTTGTACAGTGCAGTATCACCGCTGGCAAAGCCGCCGCGCTTTGGATGAGGAGAGCATTCCAGGACGCAACGATTCGCGCTAGTAGAAGCGCTTGGCGAACATACACCGCCGTTCTTGCCACTGTCAATGTGCAGCTTATTTCACACGACCAAACAAAACACCGCCGGCGGGTTACGCCGGCGATGGTTAAGCAAAAGTGTTGCCATTACTTAGTTGATGGAGGTGGTGCTGACTCCCTTTCCTCACCCTGGTTCCTGGGGAATGGACGGTCCGCGTGGATGCCCGGTATGCGCTTCTCGCCTCGTGAACTGAAGCGAGGCTCGTCCGCCGAAGCCTCCAGCGGGTTCTTGGTGGTGTAGGCGGCCTCGTTAAAGACTCCGCCCGAAGGCGCTTTGGCCACCATGAAAACTCCGAATGCTTTGCCGTTGACGTACGAGGATGACAGGTAGTCGGCAAGCATCGGACCGTTCTGCGAGTTCGGCAACCAAGTTATCTGCATCGCCCCAGCGCCCACATCTTTTCCGGCTGTCCACGTCTTGCCTCCATCCGCAGATGTGGTAAAGCCAACGTGCACCCGGCAGGTCGAATCGTTGCAGTTGGCTTGTGGATAATAATAATAAGTTGTGGTCAGGTGGGCAGTGCCGCCACTGGTGGATCGATCCACTGCCAGCCCGGGAATAAAGTGGTCGACCGTACTGCTAAGGGGATCGATCGGAATGCGGGCGGGGCTGGTCCACTTTGTACCGTTTGTCGAAGTGCTCATCACCAGATCGTTGGTGCTGCAACCGGAGCGGAAGCTGCAATCCGACCACACCACGTAGAGCTTTCCCGACTTGTCAATGCCGGTGGAAGGGAAAGGCAAGCCGACGCTTCGCAAGCTGCTGTTCCCCTGGAAGGTGTTGACGTTGGCGATCTGGAAACTCGCACCCCAGCTCTTACCACCGTTGGTCGAAGTGAATCCCTGCATGTTATTTCCCAGGTACGGAACCACGACCGTGCCATTCGGAAGCACCAGCGGTTCTGCCCCCGATCCACCGGCTTGGTCCACCGTGGGAATGCCCGGACTCCAGGTCAATCCCCCGTCCTTGGAAGTGCTCATTTGGATTAGGCCGGTGCTAAACGCCTGGTCCCATTCCGCGTAACAATTGCCATAGAATTTACTCGTCGAAGTGTTGTCGCACGTAATCCAGTTCTTGTCGTCCACTTCGTTGCCGTCGATCACGATGGGTTTGCTCCAGGTGAGTCCATCCGTGGAGCGGCTGACAGAAAGATTCACTCCCGAGTTTGAAATGGGTAAGCCCTGAATCAGCCACACGCCGTGTTTTGCGTCATAAACCACGGACGCATCGCTGGCGGCGTCGGCTTTGCCCTGCTTGTAGTTTACCGTCCATCCGGGGAGAGAACCGAAGGTCCAGGTCTTGCCGCCGTCCGTGGAAGTGCTGAATCCTAGATCCGCGCCGCCGCCACCTGCAACGCGCGCCACCTGAAAAGCGGCAACCATGGTCGAGCCCCACGAATATGTATCAGGCTCAACTTCGGTTTTGTGCTGGCTCGAGGAGTTGTGGAAGCTGTCGTTGCTGATCTTTACGAGTTGCGCATTTGCACCCGTTACCAAGACCACGCAAAGGACCGCCGCTATCATGAGAGCAAGGGCATTTCGATTCATGAGATTTTTCCTTATCAACTGAGATTTCAACATTCGTAGATTTTCAGATTTGACGGCTGCCAAACAGCCGGAGTGGTGGCAGCCGCCTTCGACACAAATTCTACTTCTGCTTCGGGAGGTTTATTTGCTTCGACGGTGGAATAGGGTACTCTCCGTCGTCGTCGTAGTACTTCCAAACGTATTTTCCCTTCGCGTTAGGCACGGGCTTTTCGCGCTTTGAACTGAATCGCCGCTCGCTAGCCGACGCCAGAAGGGGCGCCTTCGTGGTGTACATCGCTTCATTAAACTTTCCACTAGTGGGCGCTTTGGCTACGGCAAATACTCCAAACGGATTCGCATTCGAGTATGCGACCGCGAGGTAATCGGCAACCATCAACCCATTTTGCGATTGCGGCAGCCAGCTCAATTTCATCGGTCCAGCCAGGTGTTTCCCGGCCGTCCAGGTCTTGCCTCCATCCTGCGAAACCGTGAAACCTACTTGTAACTTGCACGAACTGCCGCAACTCGCGACTGGATAGTAATAGTAGGTCAAGGCGAGGTGCGCAGTTGTTCCGGAAGTGGCGGGGTCGACGCCGAGTCCGGGGATGAAATGGTCCACGGTGCTATTGATCGAGTCAATCGGGATGCGCACCGGATTGGTCCACGTCTTACCATCGGTGGAAGTGCTCAGCACGATGTCATCCGTGCTGCAGCCGCTGCGGAAGCTGCAATCCGGCCATACCACATAAATCGTCCCCGCGCCATCGATTGCCGCGGAAGGCAACCCAGGGCTGCGCAGACCCCCATCTTCGCCGCGAAAGTTTTGGTTGGCGATTAACGATGTGCTGCTCCAACTCTTGCCTCCGTCGGTCGAACTGAAAGCGATCATTCCGCCGAAGCCGTCGATGGGGACCACCACGTTTCCGTTCGGCTGCACCAACGGCTGCCCGCCCAGACCCGACGCCGAATCCGCCGTATTCTTGCCCGGGCTCCAGGTCAACCCGCCATCGGTCGACGTGCTCATAAAGATGACATCGCCTAGTCCGGGTTCGTCCCATTCGGTGTAGCAATTGCCATAATGCGGACTGGTCGGAGTGTTGTCGCACGTGATCCAGTTCTTGTCGTCAGAGCCGCTCTGATCCACGATGACCGGCTTTCCCCACGTGAGTCCATCCGCAGAACGACTGGTGCCCACGGCCTCTCCCTGATTGTTAGTGATGGGAAGAGTCGAAATCAGCCATTGGCCATGCTTTGCGTCGTACGCAACCGCCGCATCGCTTGCGGCCGTGAACCTTCCACCCTTGTAGTGATCCGTAAGGCCGGGAAGGTATCCGTGCGTCCAGGTTTTGCCCCCATCCTTGGAAGTAGCAAACCCCACGTCGGCGCCGCCGCCGTCGGGGACGCGCGCCACCTGAAAGGCGCTCACAATGGTAGAGCCCCAGGCGAACGTATCTGGCTCGACCTCTGTCCTGTGTTCGCTGTCAGTATTGTGGAACGTATCCGTGCTGAGCTTTACAAGATTGGACTGCGCATGTGCGGGCGCGATCACTGCGAACGCGGTAGCAAAGGCCAATAGCAACGGGAAGAAGGCAGAGATTTTGCTGCCACTCGAAGAGCTAAGGGAAGTTCGAATCATACTGATTATCCTTGGTCTATGGAATTTACATGACTGCAAAACCGCTGCGGTTGAATGGGGAGGGCATTCGAGGACGCAACGAGGCGCGGTAGTAGTAGCGCTTGGCGAAGATACACCGCGGTTCCGGCAGTGTCAATGTGAAGCTTCTTGCACATTGACTGCAGAGGGGCACCGCTAAAACTAGACACCGCCGACATGTCTGTCGGCGGTGTCTAGCAAGCCTCACTGTTTGCGCAAGTCTTTCGCAGGAGGAGGCCCCGACTCTCTTTCCTCACCCTGGTTCTTAGGCATTGGCCGGTCAGGATGTATTCCCGGGATGCGTTTCTCGCCTCGCGAACTGAACCGAGGTTCGTCCGCCGAAGCCTCTAGCGGATTCTTGGTGGTGTAGGCGGCCTGGTTTAAGAGTCCCCCGGAAGGCGCCTTTGCCACCATGAAGGCCCCGAAGCCCTTGCCGTTCACGTACGACGACGACAAGTAGTCTGCGAGCATCGGTCCAGAGAACGTATTGGGAAGCCAACTTATTTTCATCGGCCCCGCCAGTTGTTTCCCCGCAGTCCAAGTCTTACCGCCGTCCTGAGAGGTGGTGAAACCCACGTCGATCTGGCAGGTAGAATCGGTGCAGTCAGCCTGGGGATAGTAATAATAAGTTGTGGTGAGGTGCGCGGTTGCCCCCGAGGTGGCGCGATCCACCGCCAGTCCGGGGATGAAGTGGTTCACCGTGCTGGAGAGCGGGTCAATCGGAATACGCACGGGTTTGGTCCACTTCTTCCCGTTGGTGGAAGTGCTCATCACCAGGTCATTGGTACTGCAGCCTGAGCGGAAACTGCAATCCGACCACACCACGTAAATCTTCCCGCCTTTGTCGATTCCAGTGGAAGGAAAGGGCAGGCCCACACTACGCAGGGAGCTGTTTCCCTGAAAAGTGTTGATCTGGGAAATGGTCACGGTGTTGCCCCAACTGCCGCCACCGTTGGTGGAAATGAAGGCTTGCATTGCACCGCTATAAAACGGAACTACGACCGTGCCGTTAGGCAGCACGAGTTGTTCGGCACCGGTGCCGTTCGCGCCGCTTGCAGTCTTGGGCGGCCCCCAAGTCAATCCGCCATCGGTGGAAGTACTCATGAAGACACCCGACCACTCGGTATAGCAGTTGCCGTAGAAGGGGCTGGTGGAGGTGTTGTCGCAGGTGATCCAGTTCTTGTCGTCGCCGCCGCTTTTGTCCACGTAAATCGGATTTCCCCAGTGCAAACCGTCCTTGGAGCGGCTGGTGGCGATATTGGCTCCTGCGTTGCCAAGCGGAAGGGTCGAAATCAGCCAATAACCGTGTTTCGCGTCATAGACCACCGACGCATCGCTGGCTGCCGAATTGGTTCCCTTTTTGTAGTGGACGGTTAAGCCCGGCAGCAATCCCTGCGTCCAGGTTTGGCCACCATCGGTGGTCGTGGCGAACCCGACGTCGGCGCCGCCACCGCCGCTGATCCGCGCAACTTGAAAGGCGGCGACCATGGTAGAGCCCCAAGAGTAGGTGGACGGCTCTACCTCGCTCTTGTGCTGGCTTTCGGGATTGGTGAAAGAATCGCTGCTGATTTTGACCAGCGGCAGTTGCGCCTGAACTGGCTTGGCCATGGCAAGGCAAACGACAAACGACAAAGTGAATAGGAGACAAACGTTCTTGCCGTATTGAGATGACGGGGAAGTTCGATTCATCGCATTATCCTTGAATGGCTGGAAGTGTCGGCGACTCGGTTGCGACGTCAAAATGGGGAAGCATCTCTGGGCAGCAACGAGCAATCGTCCGGCGAAGATACATCGAGCACTCAGGCACTGTCAATGTGCATCATTTTTCACCTTCTGGGCGTTCTGCACACGCTCCTCGTAAGTCATTTCAGGCTGCCAGATTGAAACTTACGATGCGACATTTGCCCTGCTAGGATAGCCCTCGTGCCCCCGCTCCTCGATGTGCGGCGTCTTACCGTCGAGTTCCCAACCCAAGGCTCGAACGCAAAGCCCTTGCGGGCGGTTCATGACTTGACTTTGACTATCGCTCCCCGCGAGGTTCTTGGCCTCGTCGGCGAATCGGGCTCGGGGAAATCGGTCACTTCGCTGGCCCTGATGCGTCTGCTACCCGCGCAAGCGCGAGTTGGAGGGGAACTGCTGTTCGCCAACGGAAACGGCTCAGCACGTGATTTATTGCGCCTTCCGGATGAGGAAATGAGGGGCCTACGCGGATCGCAGGTGGCGATGATTTTTCAGGAACCGATGACCGCACTGAATCCGGTTATGCGGGTGGGCGAGCAGATCGCCGAGGCCGTCGCGGCGCACACCACGCTCACAAAAAAGACGGCCTGGGACCGGGCCGTGTCGGTCATGGAAGATGTCGCCATTCCAAACCCCGCCGTTCGCGCTCGCGACTACCCCTATCAGCTTTCCGGAGGAATGCGGCAGCGCATCATGATTGCCATGGCAGTAGTGAATCGTCCGGCATTGCTGATCGCGGACGAACCCACTACCGCACTCGATGTTACAGTGCAGGCGCAGATTCTCGAACTGCTGGCTGAGCTTCGAGCCAAGTTTGGCCTGGCCATGCTGTTTATTTCGCATGACCTTGCGGTGGTCTCTCACGTCGCCGATCGCATCGCCGTGATGTACGCCGGCAACCTCGTGGAACTGGGATCAAAGCGCGACATCTTCACTGCTCCAGCGCATCCTTATACTCGTGGGCTTCTGAACGCGGTGCCTACGCTGAAGACGGATCGTACGCGGCCGCTCCAGACGATTGAAGGCACGGTGCCGCCCATGCATGCGATTCCTCCAGGATGTCCGTTCGAACCTCGTTGTGAGTTCCGCGCAGCGGAATGCAATCGCAGTCTCCCGCCGTTGGTCGAGCTAGCGAAAGATCACTGGGCGCGGTGCCCCGTGGTTAATCCATGACGGAACCTGTACACTCCTATCCGCTTTCCTTGTCAACGTAGGAAATCCAGATCCAACAACCGGATCAAGTGTCCGCCCTCCAAGGTCCCTTTGGGTCTATAATCGCCATTTTGCTTGGTGATCAGTGCGCGTACTCCTGGTAAGCGATATTCACAGCAATCTCGAAGCTCTTGAGGCCTGCCTCGCGGCTGCTCCAGCGCACGATCTGGTGGTCAATCTGGGTGATATCGTCGGCTACGGTGCCAGTCCCAATGAAGTCATCGAACGATCGCGCGGACTGGGTAAGCACTTCGTACGCGGTAATCACGACAAAGCGGTATGCGGTCTGATCGACATCAAGGATTTCAATCCTGTAGCCGCCCTGGCTTCGTCATGGACGCGCGACCAGCTAACCAGCGAAAATCTGGAATGGCTTCGTTCCTTGCCGCAAGGTCCGGTTCAAATCGAGGGGCTGCCAGATACCCAATTTGTGCACGGATCGCCCGTTCACGAGGATGAATACGTCGTGAACGTTGGAGATGCGGTTGCGCCTCTGATGGTGTCTTCGATCACGAACACGTTTTTCGGACACACCCATCTGCAGGGAAGCTTCAGCCTGAATGGCGATTGTATCGACGGCGCTCATCCTGCCTACAGGACGGTTGGGCAAATCGAAAGCTCTGAATTTCCTCTCAAGAAAAACATGCGCTACCTGATCAATCCCGGCTCCGTGGGACAGCCGCGCGACGGCGACTGGCGTGCGGGATTCGCTGTTTATGACTCAGACGCCCGGATCGTTGCCTTCTACCGCGTGCCCTACAATCTAAAGAGCGCGCAAGATCGCATCCTCTCCTCCAACCTGCCACCCCGGCTGGCCACGCGCCTGGCTGCGGGAAGGTGAGCCGGAAAAATGTCTCAATCGCCGGGTGCGTTTTGTGTGTCAACTTTTGTACTCTTCATTGTTCGAGGAAAAGCTCAAATGGAAATGAACCTCTGGAATTGGTCAAGACATGTGCTCCCGGTTTTGCTGACGGGCTGCCTCGCGGCTGCTGGTGCGCAGGCGCAAGGCACGAACCCTGCCGCGCGCAGCTTTGATCAGGTAGCAATTTCGCCGGATGGAAATCGCGTTGCGTGGGTGCAAGCGACAGGAAACGCATCCGGTGGTTCGGCTATTTATGTTCAAGAGTTAAGGCCTCCCGACTCCAAGCCGAGACGGGTTTCCGGGGGCGCAGAGACGCAGGCGGCAAGCGAGGATACCATCGCATGGTCGCCCGACAGCAAACATCTGGCTTTCCTCTCCGACGCCGAAGGTGACGGACAATCGAACTTTTACGTGGCAAACGTCGATGGCGGAGGCGCGCGCAGGCTGACCAGCCTCAAGGGCTACCTTGCTGATCCGGCCTGGTCTCCCGATCAAAAGACTCTGGCATTTCTGTTTACGGAAAATGCGCCCCGGGCCGCCGGTCCCTTGATGCCCATGGTTCCCGAGACCGGCGTAATTGATCAAAAGATTTACGAACAGCGGCTCACCCTGGTGGATCTCGCGTCAGGGAAAGTCCGGCAGCTTTCGCCAGCCGACATGTACATTTACCAGTACGACTGGTCGCCCGATGGCAAGACTTTCGCCGCCATTGCCGCGCACGGCGCCGGAGATGCCAATTGGTACGTCGCCGAACTCTACACGGTGAATGCAGGAAGCGGAGAGCTCAGGCCAGTCTACAAACCTTCTTTGCAGATCGCAGTGCCACGTTGGTCTCCTGACGGTAAGAGCATCGCATTCATCGGCGGGCTGATGAGCGATGAAGGATCGATCGGCGGCGATATTTTTACGGTGTCCGCTTCCGGAGGAGAGGCCCGTGACGTCACTCCTGGAATTGCAGCTTCGCCTTCGTGGCTTTATTGGGAATCGCCGGGCAAGATTCTTTTTACGGAAAACGTTGACGGCGCGGCAGGTGTTTCCAGAATTGATCTTTCGTCCGGGAAAATTTCACCGCTATGGACCGGCCCGGAAGTCATCTCTACCGAGGTCGATGGCGGACCGACCGTTTCGCTGGCGGCGGATCGGCGGACTTCCGCGGTGATTCGACATTCGTCGGCTCATCCGCCGGAAATATGGGCTGGCCCAATTGGCGAGTGGAAGCCGGTTACCCGTATCAACGACACTATTCGCCCCAGTTGGGGCCAAATGAAAAGCCTCCATTGGTCAAATGGTGATACGAAGATTCAAGGGTGGCTCATGTATCCCACGGACTACGATCCGAACCAACGTTATCCGATGGTCGTAGTGGTGCACGGCGGCCCTGCCGGAGTCGCGCACATCGGATGGCCCGAGGCCTTTTTCAATACTTACGAACTTTCCGCCCACGGATATTTTGTGCTCTATCCGAATCCTCGCGGCAGCTTCGGGCAAGGGGAAAAATTCACAGCTGCAAACGTCAAGGATTTCGGTTATGGAGATTTTCAGGACATTTTGAAGGGCGTGGACGAGGTGGTAAAAACGCTGGCGGTGGATAACAATCGCGTCGGCATCACCGGCTGGAGCTACGGCGGCTACATGACGATGTGGGCGGTGACCCAGACCAACCGTTTTCGCGCCGCGGTGGCCGGCGCCGGACTCGCGAACTGGCAAAGCTACTACGGGCAAAACGATATTGATGAATGGATGCCCCCCTATTTCGGCGCCACGGTGTACGATGACCCCGCGATCTATGCAAAGAGTGCTCCCATCACATTTATTAAAAATGCTAAGACGCCCACTCTGGTGCTGGTCGGCCAGTATGATGGCGAATGCCCGATGCCACAGTCCCGCGAATTCTGGTGGGCACTGAAGACGCTAGGTGTGAAAACGCAACTCGTAATCTATCCCGGGGAGGGACACGAATTCCTCCAGCCCGAACACCGGCGCGACGTAATTGACCGGCTGACAGGTTGGTTCGATCATTATTTGAAATAAGTGGAATGGTGAACTCGCTCGTCCGAACCCAGGGTGGCTCGCAGAGATAATTCCCCGAGTGTAAACTTTCGCCATGCCCTCATTTTCCTCACCCCGCGGTACCCGGGAATTGTTCAGCGAGCGCGAAAACCCTCCCGAGCGCTACATCGTTGCATTCATCGATGGCGGCGCGCGCGGCAATCCCGGACCTGCCGGATACGGCGTCCTCATTCAAGATGAAGCCGGGCGAAAAGTTGCCGCGCTCAGCGAGTATCTGGGCCATCAAACCAACAACTTTGCGGAGTATCAGGGCTTGATCGCCGCCCTGGAGTATGCGGTTGCGCACGATCATAAGGCCCTTAAAGTCATCAGCGACTCGGAGCTGATGGTGCGGCAAATCAAAGGCATCTATAAAGTGAACAACGCAGCTCTGCGCGATCTGCACGCCCGCGCCAAGGAACTGATCGCGAAACTCGACTGGTTCTCGATCGGCCATGTTCTCCGCGGACATAATGAAGAAGCGGACCGCCTGGCCAACGCCGCCATGGACAAAGGCATCGGCCGTGCGGCGCGGGCGTCCTCGCCCGCATCTGTCCTCGGGAACATTCCCGAAGCACGTCAGGAGCTCAATGGAATCGTTCGCAACGGGAAGATCGAACTACTCGATGGGAAACTGGCGGACGGCACTCGAGTGCAGGTACGAGTAAAGACGTGATGTGCCGGATCGTCAACCAGCCGTCGGCACTGAGCGTGGCTTGATGTTAGCGCGAATGAATTGAACGATTGCGTCCATGGCGGTACCTGGCTGAAAAATCGCCGCGACCCCGATCTGTTTCAGATGCTCCACGTCCTGATCCGGGATGATGCCGCCGACAACCACGATCACATCGTCCATCTTGTTTTGCTTGAGCAGATCCATCACTCGCGGAACAATGGCGTTGTGCGCGCCAGAAAGAATCGAGAGTCCGATAACATTCACATCTTCCTGCACAGCAGCGCTGACAATCATTTCAGGAGTTTGTCGCAGGCCGGTATAGATGACCTCCATGCCGGCATCGCGGAGCGCGCGCGCGATTACTTTCGCGCCGCGATCGTGCCCGTCAAGGCCGGGCTTGGCAACCAGTACGCGGATTTTTTGCTCAGTGGGCATTTTCCAGACAAATGCAGCGCGAACGCTCTAGCATACAACAGGGAAGGGCATGTTGTAGCGCGGGCATCCTGCCGGCTGTCCGGGCCGCGCAGCGCTACACGGTTTTTATATCCAAGCTTCGCCACAAATACCAGCAAGCAATACTGCGGTAAGGCTCCCACGGCTTGGCGATCTTTTCCATCTGCAGGGGCTTGGGCGGCTTGCGTTTGTTGTAATGCTTTTTGATCGCCATCTGGACGCCGAAATCGCCGGTCGGCAAGACATTCGGCCGCTTCAGCGTGAACATGAGAAACATGTGCGCGGTCCAAACGCCGACGCCTTTGACCTGAGTCAGATGTTCGATGACCTCATCGTCGGTCATCTCGGGCAGACGAGTGAAGTCCAGTTCGCCGCGAAGGACACGCTCCGCCATGTCGCGCAGATACGAAGATTTTTGCTTCGAGAGACCGACGGATCGCAGTTGCTGGTCGGTGAGCTTTGCGATTCCCTCCGGATTGACGGGATCACCCGCGAGCGCGGTGAATCGCTTGAAGATGGTTACGGCTGCTTTCCCATTCAACTGTTGATAAACGATCGCTTCTGCCAGACTATGGAAGACCGGCTCGCCAAATTCCATGCGGCAGGGGCCGACGCGTTCAATAATCGCACGCAGGATCGGATCAGATTTCTTCAGGTGGTTGACGGCTTTCCGCATACGAACATTTGACGAAAGTCAGAGCAAAGAGGATAGCAGAAATCCTGGCCGAGGTAGGCCCACGTCCCTGCGCAGGCAGCCCAGAATACTCTAGGTAATGCTTGCCTCGGTGTAAGTTCCGTAGACTTCGCGCAACGCATCGCAAATCTCGCCGACCGTGGCATAGGCGCGCACTGCATCCACAATATAGGGCATGGTGTTGGCGGATGAAATATTCCCTCCCAGCCCGACCGCGGGTTCCGCGGCAGCAGCCTTCTTCAGCGCATCCAGGCGGCGCCGTACTTCCTCATTTGAGCGGCGTGCCCGTAGAGCTTTCAACTTCGTGCTCTGATGAACGGCTACGCTCTCGTCGATGTACAGAATATGCGGCGACTCTTCCTCGATGACGAACTCGTTGGCACCGACAATGATCTTTTCTTTCGCCTCCGCCGCGCGCTGAAATTGATACGAGGCTTCCGCCACTTCTCTTTGCGGATATCCGCGCTCGATTGCTTTGACCATTCCACCCATCGCGTCCAGTTTGCCAAAGTAATCGAACGCGCCTTTTTCCATTTCTAAGGTCAGGTTCTCGAGAAAGTAAGCCCCCCCCAGCGGATCCACCGTTTGTACCACTCCAGACTCATAACCGATGATTTGCTGGGTTCGCAAGGCGATGCGCGCGGCTGCTTCAGTCGGCAAGGCAAGGGCTTCGTCGTAACCGTCGACGTGCAGTGACTGCGTTCCCCCGAGCACCGCTGCCAGAGCCTGGATGGCGGCGCGCGCGATGTTGTTCATCGGTTGCTGCGCGGTCAACGAAACGCCCGCGGTCTGGGTATGAAAGCGGAGCAACCAAGTGCGCTGGTTCTTGGCTTTGAACCGGTCTTTCATCACCTGGTACCAGATCTTGCGCGCAGCGCGATATTTCGCGATCTCTTCGAAGAAATCATTGTGCGCGTTAAAGAAAAAGCTGAGCCGCGGACCGAATTCGTCCACGTCCAAGCCTCGACGCCGCGCCCATTCCACATATTCCACGCCGTCATAAAGCGTGAACGCCAACTCCTGCAGCGCGGTCGAGCCCGCCTCGCGAATGTGATACCCGCTGATTGAAATAGTATTGAATCGCGGCGTGAACTTCGATCCAAACTCAAACGTATCGATCACAAGGCGCATCGACGGCGCCGGGGGATAGATATATTCCTTCTGCGCGATGTACTCCTTGAGAATGTCGTTCTGAATCGTGCCGGAAATCTTCTTCCAATCCGCGCCCTGCTGTTCTGCAACCACGAGGTACATGGCCCAGAGCACTGAAGCAGGCGAATTGATGGTCATCGATACGGTCGTTTTCTCGAGATCAATACCCCCGAAGAGAATCTCCATGTCCTCCAGCGAGTCGATAGCCACGCCACACTTACCGACCTCACCCTCGCTGGCGGGATGGTCGGAATCGTAGCCCATCAGCGTGGGCAGGTCGAACGCAACCGAGAGCCCTCCGCCTCCATGTTCGAGTAAATATTTGTAGCGCTGGTTGGTTTCTTCAGGCGAAGCGAAGCCCGAGAACTGACGCATGGTGAAGAGCTTGCCGCGATAGCCTGTGGCGTGAATGCCGCGTGTGTAGGGCGGTTGGCCAGGGTAGCCGAGATACTGATCGTAGTTCCAGTCCGCGGGCAGGTCCGCCTGGGTATACATGCGGCGGATGGGAACGCCCGAAATTGTGGTAAAGCGTGCGTGCCCGTTCTCATCAAGGTTGGTGCCGGTAGGCGCGCCGATCGGCCGCTCAGGAGCCTTCTCCAGGGTCGGCGCCAGCGTCTTCTCAGCCCACTGTTTCTCTGGCTCAGATGGATGACGTCCCTCGAACATGTCTGCGATCGGACTCTCTGCCACTTGCGGCTTGGAAGGTTTCTTGTCAGCCATGAAGACCCCGTCTCATTAGATGATATGGCGAGTTCAAGCGCGCGGCAAGCCTGGAGACGTGGAGGCGTAGCCAGCTACGCCTCTATAGCCGATATCACTCCGTAGGGGCGTTGCCTGCAACCTCTGAGCGCGCCAACTCCCATGCTTTGGCATATTTCCAGGAGACATAAGCGGAGTGATATAGATGCAGCAGCAGGCCCTCGCGTCCGTCCAGAAAACCGAGCCGGATGAAATAGTTGTAGATGAAAGTCAGCAGCGGTCGGATCACGATATTGGTAACGCTGAAGCGGCGATGACCTTTGGCGGCGGCGACCTCGGCGCCCATCGAAGAATAGCTGTTCATGTGATCGATGTAGCCGCGCAGCGTCGGATAGGCGTTGTGCAGTAGGGCGTGGGAGAGCCTGCCGGTCGGACCATTCACTTTGATCGTCGGATGTGCGCCGTACTCTTCGAATCGTCCTGCACCACGGCGAATTAAACGGAGCTTGGGATCGGGATAGAAGCCGCCATGGCGAATCCAGCGGCCAAGGAAACAATTCTTGCGCGGAATCCAAAAGCCAGTCATCGCCGAGCTAGCTTGTAACTCGGCTTGGATTTCGGTAACGAGTTCAGGTTCCAGCGCCTCATCCGCATCCAATTGCAGCACCCAATCCATTGCCGCTTTATCCATCGCCGAATTCTTCTGCGCGGCAAAACCTTTCCACACCTCGACGAAGATTTTTGCCCCGTAGGATTGCGCGATCTCGACGGTGCGATCGGTTGACCCCGAGTCCACTACAATGATTTCGCCTTTGCCATCGCGCAGCAACGGCATCACGCTCTCCAGGGTGCGCGGGAGATTGCGTTCTTCATCGTGCGTGATCAAAACGACCGACAGTGTCACGCGTGGAAGGATACATCGGCGATTAGCAACACCGAAAGCGGAAACCACTCGGCCCCACCCACCGAATGAGGCGGCAGGGCCCAAATCGAATAACACTCAACTCAATACCCCGGCGGCTGTGGTTGCGAAGGCGTGCCCGGCTGCACCTCCAAACGTGGGGCGACGTAGGGAACATTCGGCATATGCGTAACCTCGCCTCGTTCGGCGTCGGCCATAACGATTCCAGAGTGGTCGAGCAGAAGGCCGGTGGCGCGGTCTAACTCGACGCGAGCTTTTTCGTATGCTGCCTTCGCGGAGACAAGGTTGGATTCGGCGGTGGTCAAGCCCGACTGGTCCTGCAACACCGCGGTCGGATTCGAAACTCCAGCCGCCAATTTCTGCTGCTCGGCGTTCAGGGTCTGGCGAGCAAAATCAACTGCAGCTTGCGCAGCCTGCACGCTGGCGCGATTCTGCTGCAGTGCGAACTGTGCGTTGCGAACCTCGATTCGTACCTGGTTCGCGAGCTGCTGCAGACGAACTTGCGCCTGGCGATATTCCAACTCGGCGCGAACCTGGTTGGCCTGGGCCTCACGATTTCGTATCGGAATCGTAAGCGTCACTCCAAGACCCTTATCAGGTGCGGTTCCATTGACGAGCTGATTCAGCGTGCTCGCGTAGCTGACCGGCCCGCCGTTCCGGAATGGCGGAGCGGCCCTGCTGGGATTAAAGCAGAAACTGATGCCCGGCGTACACGGGGGCACGGTCGGGTTCACATCTCCGCCGATGCCCGAGCCTCCGTAATACGCGTACAAATCCAAAGTCGGCAGCATGGCATTGCGTACGGCTTTGTTGTTGAGCTCGCGACTGCTCAGGTCAATTCGTGACTCGGCCAATTCGGCCCGATGACTGAGAGCGTCACTAACCAGTTCTTGTGTGGGCACGAGTGGCTCCTGCTCGGGCAGTTGCATGGTGGATGTTGGAATCACATCGGCTCCAGCAAGCGCCGGGTCTTCAAGCGTGCGACTGAGAGCATTCTTCATGAGCAATTCCTGCAGCTCAAGATTGGTCTGAGCCAGGATCAAAGCCTGTTGATCGGTAGAGACGGTGCTTTGCGCACTGACCACTTGAATCGGCGGCAACGTTCCGTATTGGACTTGCGTCTTGTTGTCGGCCAGTGTTCTCTGCGCAAAAGCCAGGGCCTCCTGCTGCACGCGGACATTCTCATACGCGTAGACAAGGTCCCAGTACAGGTTTTCGATCTGATCCACGGTTGTGATGATTTGCAGGCGAAAGGCGACGTCGGAGATCTCGCGGTTGTTCTTGGCGATTCGAATGAAGCGCGTGTTGGGGACGAAGCCAAAGCCTTGCAGCAGGTTCTGTGTCACCCGGAACTGGAAATTGGAGCTGAGGGATGGTGTGTAGGTGCTGGTCACATTGTTGGTTGTGATGTGGGTATTGTTGAATCCCACGGACAGGTTCGTGCCCGACGGTAACCCTTGTAAGTAGGAGAAATTGGCGGTGCCGGTATTTATGTTCCCGACGCCATTTGGTACCTGCGTGAATATGCTGGTCGATTCGATAAAGTTCCGATCCATCTGAAGGGTGCCGCTGAGTATTGGATCGAAGCTGGTAATGGGCGAGCCGATCCCCAATGTCGAGCTGACCAAACCATTCGTACCCGTGCCTACGCCGCCCGCGGCAACGCTGGTGCCGCCGGCTCCGGAGCCGACATTTCCGCTGAGGCCGCCTACACCGCCACCGGGGGTGTTTTGCACGATTCCGGTATTCACGCCGAGAATGTTCGCTCCGGCCTTGGCGCGCAGAATGTCCGTGTCCGCGATGTTCAGGTTGTACCGCGCCAACACCAGATCAAGATTGTTCTCGAGCGTCAGCGCAACTGCATCATTCATCGAAAGCATGATTTTGCCGTCGTGCATCAACTGCTGAATGCGGTCGGTGTTGCTCAGGTTCGGCGGCGGCACGTATCCCGGCTTGTATGGAGCCATGATGTTCGGGAACTGAGAGCGTGGTTTCGAATAGTCCACTGAGGTGTAATGTTGGGGTTGCGGCGCTGGTGCCGGAGTAGGCTGAGGCGCCTGCGGCAACACTGATTCAGCCGGGCTTGATTGGGTCGCTGGTTGTGCGTCTTGCGCCCAGGCGCTGACCGACAGCACTCCGGCAAGTGCAATGGCGAAGAATCGCCGGTGAGCAGAATTCAATCGGTGCAAAAACATTTCTCGTATCTCCTTTTGTATAGAGACTTCTTGGCAAAAATTGCTGAGCTTTTCAATATCGGGATTGGATGCGTCCAAATAATTGCGGACACACTAGAGTAGCGTTCGGCGCACTAAATTGTTCGAGGTGAATGTAAAGATTTATAAAGGTTTGAATTTGCCCTAGGTCAGGCGCACGTCAAACAGTGCCAGCCAATATTGAATGGATTGTAGAGAAAAGCCGCAAAGAATCAGCCCGATGCCAAACACTCCGAGCCAGCGCTCCGGAAGATGGTCAGCATAGTATTCGATGTATGGATTGATCGTAGCTCCGATACCGGTCACAAGGCCGATCACCAGCCCTACCCGGAGCGCAAAAGACCAGATGTGGTCGACATGACGCACGAAAAAGCTACAAACAAGCGCCGTAGCGATGTAGCCCACAGTGCGGATAAGGGTTCCCTGGAGCTGCCGTCGGGTCAGACGAGAGCGGCGAGACGCCACGTAATCAAGCGCAGGCCGCATGCCACGGGAATAAGCGAATAGTTGGCCGATGGTTATCAAGACTCCAAATGCGATCGCGAATCGCAGGCCCAGAATCCGATACAACCCGGCGCCGAAAGCCAGCCCGCGGACGGCGGAGAACAATGCCTCCCATGGGAAGGAATAGTGGTTCAGGCCACGAGAGGCGCGAGTGAGTTCAATTGCCAGGGTGATCCCGGTCGCGATTCCCGAAGCGATGCCGAAGAAGAAACCAAGGCCAAAGCCGTAGCCGACGCCAAAGACGACCGAGTAGGTCACCGCCCGGGTAAGCAGCCGCAACGGACCATGTTGACCGCCCAGCAGGTCGTAGGCGAGATAAAGGCTCCCGAGCACATCGAGACAGCTGCCGGTGATACTGACGGCTGCGACTGTATGGTGGTCCATTCAGTGATTGTAGAGGCAACGCTTGGACACTCTTTGTTCGCGGTGAATCCGGCCTCGTCGAACGTAGGTGGACGTCCCCGTCCGCCGAGCGCGCAGCTTTCGCGACAATCTCTGGCCAGCTTTAAAGAATGCTGCGGTTGCGACCGCACTCCTGTTTCTGCGACTACGGCTGCTGCCGGGGAGTGTCCATCACTGGTTTCTGATCCTTACGCGGCGCGACATAGGGCACGTTCGGCATGTGGGTTACCTGACCACGTACCGCATCCCCCATCACGATTCCGGCATGGTCCAATAAGAGGCCGGTGGCTCGATCCAGTTCGATGCGCGATTTTTCATAGGCCGCCATTGCCGAAACCAGGTTGGATTCGTTCGTCGCCAACACAGATTGATTCTGCAACACGAGCGTGCTGGTCGAGGCGCCGAGGTTCAATTTCTTCTGTTCGGCCTCCAGCGACTGACGGCCCAGTTCTGCCGCAGCTTGAGCCGCCGTAACGGCCGCGCGGTTCTGTTGCAATGCGAATTGCGCATTGCGGACCTCGATACGAACCTGGTTCTCAATCTGCTGTTCGCGCATCTGCGCCTGGCGATATTCCAATTCTGCTCGCACCTGCAAGGCGTCAGCGTTGCGGTTACGAATCGGAATCGTAAGCGTCAGGCCCACTCCTTTGTCAGGTGCAGTTGAGTTAATCAACTCATTCAACCCGTTGGTGTAACTGGTGGTGGGCACCGGAGTAGGGCTACAAAAGCCCAAGGCCGCTTCTTGCGGCGACTCGTTTGCGCAAAGGTTGACCGGGTTTTGCGCACCCGCCAAACCGGTGCCGCCGTAGTAGGCAAAGACGTCGAGAGTGGGCAACATCGCATTACGAATCGCTTTGTCATTGATCTGGCGGTTGTTCAGATCAATTCGCGACTCGGCCAGTTCGGGCCGGTGGCCAAGCGCATCGTTAACCAAATCCTGAGTCGGTATGACCGGTTCCTGCTCCGGCAAAGCGATGGTGGAGGTTGGAATTACCTCGGCATCAGCCAGCACCGGATCCACCAGCGTCCGGCTGAGCGCGTTCTTCATCAGTAGCTGCTGCAACTCCAAGTTATTCTGGGCCTGGATCAAGTTTTGCTGATCGGTGGCAACCGTGCTTTGCGCCCGAACCACCTCAATAGGAGCCAGACTTCCAATCTGCACCTGCTTCTGAGTATCGGAGAGGGTTTTCTGGGCGAACGCCAGCGACTCTTGCTGGACTCTTACGTTTTCGTAGAAGAAGACCAGGTCCCAATACATGTTTTCGATCTGGTCCACAGTCGTAATAATCTGAAGTCGAAACGCGACATCGGAGATTTCGCGATTGTTCTTGGTCAGCCGGATCAAACGCGTGTTAGGCAGGAAGCCAAATCCTTGCATCAGATGCTGAGTCAGCTTGAACTGGAAGCCGGAGTTGATCAGCGGGCTGAAACTAGTGAACGGGCTGTTGGTCGTGACTCGTGAGTTATTGAATCCCACCGACATATTGGTGCCCCATTGGAAACCCTGCGCGTAGGAAAAATTGTACGTTCCGGTATTCTGCGCAAGCGTAGGCACTCCAGTAAACACGCTGCTGGAGATGGTATTAGCGTGGTCTTCCTGGAGCGTGCCCGTGATCACGGGATCGAAGCTGGAAATGGGCGAGCCCAGACCCAGGGTCGAACTCACCAAACCGTTGGTGCCGGCGCCGATACCGCCGGGAGCCGGGGCTGTACCGCCCGTGCCCGAACCCACTGTCCCTCCCAGCCCGCCCACGCCGCCGCCGGGCGTATTTTGTACCACCCCGAAGTTCGTTCCAAGGAAGGTGTTGGATCCGGACTTCGCGCGCAAAATATCCGTGTCGGCAATGTTCAGGTTGTACCGGGCGATACCAATATCGAGATTGTTCTCCAGCGCCAAGGCGACAGCGTCATCGATTGAGAGCATGATTTTGCCATTCTGCAAGAGCTCCTGTATCCGCGGAGTATTGCTCAGATTTGGCGCGGGTACGTGTTGCGGCTGGTAGGGCCGTATCACGTTCGGGAACGCGGGAACCGACTTGGAATAATCTTTCGAAACGAACTGTTGCGGCTGTGGAGCCTGCACTGGCGTCGGTTGAGCTGTCGCGGAGGGGGCCGGGGCAGTGGATTGGGTTGAGTCTTGCGCCCAACCGCTAACGGCCAGCGCGCCGGTGAGCACCATTGCAGCAAGCATCCGGCAGGCAGAATTCAAAGCAGGCAAAGACATTCGCTTATCTCCATGCATAAAAGCTGCTCGTGATAACGATCAAGGCTTCTCTAGAATCAAGAGTTAGTACGCAAAACACTCCGCCCGGGTTTCATTTTTGTCTAGCCCGGGCAAAGCAGTGCGTTTCGTCGCAAACCGTCACGTGGAATGCACTAGTATAGCTGACGCAAGACCCGCGATTCGGGTGCGGACTAGCAGACTGCATCAAATTTGCAAAGACTTGCAACGCTTTCAGTGTGGAGTTGCGGAGAAAACTCCAGGCAATCCTCATGCGTAATCTCAAACTCGTCCTGGCGTACGACGGCTCAGAATTTTCTGGGTGGCAAGTACAGCCTGATGTCGCCACCATCCAGGACACTCTGGCCTCGGCTATTGGACGAGTGACCGGCGAAAAGGTCTTGCCGCAAGGTTCCGGACGCACCGACGCGGGCGTTCACGCACTCGCCCAAGTGGCTACGTTCGTCACCCGGTCGCGCATTCCGGCTCAAAATCTGGTGAAAGCGTTAAACGATGTTCTGCCTGCCTCGATTCGTGTGCTCGAGGCCACTGAGGCGCCTCCTGAATTTCACGCCCGCAAGTCTGCCCACGCGAAAACCTACCGCTACCGCGTGTATCGAGAAGCCATCTGTCCTCCCTTTCTAGCGCGTTACGTATGGCATTATCCCTATCCGCTCGATGAAGATGCGATGCGGCAGGCCGCTGGCCTCGTGATCGGAGAGCATGATTTCACTTCGTTCGCTGCAGTAGATTCAGAACGCGGTCGCGAGGATGAAACAATTTCTAATGTGCGCCGGATCTTTGCATCGGCGTGGGAGCGGGCAGGTGAAGAACTGATCTACACCATCCGCGGCAGCGGCTTCCTGCACCACATGGTGCGGAACCTGGTGGGAACGTTCGTGCTGGTCGGAAAAGGCACATTGAAGGCAGAACACATAACCAGGATTCTAGCAGCACGAAACCGCTCGGCCGCGGGAGCCACAGCGCCAGCCAGCGGTCTGTTTCTGGTGAGTGTCGACTATTAAATGCTTGTGTGGCACGATGGCCCTCGCCCGCGTAGACTTTCCCATAAACATGGCTACTGATCTTCGAATCGCCTCTGTGAAAGTAGTTTCGGTCAATCCCGCGACCGGCGAAACGTTACGTGAATTCGACTCTGCGACCGACACCGATGTCCACGAGGCCGTAGCTCGGGCACGATCCGCTGAACCTGCATGGAACGAATTCGGCGTACGGCGGCGCACTGCGGTTCTCCGCGAATTTCAACGGCTGCTTCATGAGAAGAAATCGGAGGTTGCTGCGCTAATCACGCGCGAGACCGGCAAACCGCGGGTCGAGGCGCTGCTCACGGAAGTTCTCGTCGTCCTCGATGCTACGCGTTTCTGCATCGAGAACGCTTTCGCCTTTTTGCGCGAACAACCGGTTCCACACGGCAACCCGGCCATGAAGGTCCGGGCGGGGCGGATCTTGCGTGAACCATACGGTGTAATCGGCATTATTTCCCCGTGGAACTATCCCTTCTCGATTCCAGCGACGGAATCGTTGTCCGCGCTCGTAACTGGAAACGCGGTGGTAGTGAAGCCGTCAGAACTTACCTCGCTGTCGGCGCTAAAGCTGGCGTCATTGCTGCATGAAGCCGGCGTGCCGAAAGATGTTTTTCAGGTCATAGTTGGCGATGGGACCACAGGCGCGGCACTGTCGAGCGCAAGCATCGACAAAATAGTCTTTACCGGAAGCGTCGCGACGGGTAAGCGCATTGCTCAGATGGCGGCGTCACGCCTGCTTCCCGTCGTGCTGGAATTGGGTGGAAAAGATCCCATGCTGGTGCTCAATGACGCAGATGTCGAGATCGCCTCCAGCGGCGCGGTTTGGGGCGCGTTTGTGAATTGCGGACAGACCTGCCTTTCGGTCGAGCGCTGCTACGTGCATCGCAGCTTGTACGACGCGTTCCTCGCGGCTTGCGTGCGAAAAACGAAACAACTGCGGGTGGGCAACGGAATCGATCCGCAGATCGATGTTGGACCGCTTATCCACCAGCGGCAATTGCGAATAGTCGAATCCCAAGTCGAAGATGCGCGCATGCGAGGCGCACGAGTGCTCACCGGGGGCTCGCGGCTCAACCAACTTGGCCCGAATTTCTACGCTCCGACCGTGCTCGCCGACGTCACCCATACCATGCAGATCATGCGCGAGGAGACGTTCGGTCCCGTCCTCCCAGTGATACCGTTTGACACCGATGAGGAGGCAATCCAGCTGGCGAATGATTCTGACTACGGTCTCGCGGCCAGCATTTGGACGCGCAATCGCGCCCGCGCAGAATCGTTAGCTAACCGCATCGAGGCGGGCACGGTCATGGTGAATGACGCCATCGCTTGCTTCGGCATCAGCGAAGCCCCGCACGGTGGAGTCAAGGCGAGCGGCCTGGGCCGCACCCACGGGCGTTTCGGGCTCGAAGAGATGGTGCGCATCAAGCATGTGGACTCCAATCGTCTGCCCGCGATGAGGCAAGTCTGGTGGTACGGATACGGGGAAGGGTTCACCCGGCAAATGGAAGGCTTCGTCGATCTGATGTTCGCTCAAAGACTGCGCCACAAGATACCAGGCGCGTTGCGCTCGGCGGGAGCGTATTTGCGAAAAGGGCGGCTTTAAATCTCGCGCCGATTGCCCTGCTGACCCTGGCTCAACCCACTCACGGCGTGATCCCGAAAACCACACCATTGCGAGCCAATACTACGGCGAGGTCGGTCAATATTTCCATTAAAGCCATCGCAGCCATTGAGTTACAGAATTCCACATGGGCTATTCCAAAAAACGTAGCCGGACTATGGTCAGGCCTCTATAATATTGGAAGCTACTGTATCCGGGCCTGTTAGAGGTGGCCACATGTCTCCGCCAATGGCAGTGAAAGTGCACAACGGAAGGCAGGATGCTTTGTCCCTGCGGGCGGCGGAGCCTGTGCGGCGCATGAACAGGGATTTCCAAATCCGATTCACAGCCATCCTGCTGGCCTTGTTGACCACGGCTGCGGTGGTTTATGCCGGTTACAACCTCTCGGCAGAGCGGCAATTCCAGGTTCCCGACGACGGAGTGTGGTGGGTCGAGCATCAAGGCAGCCTTACCGCGGACCGCGTCGATGGCGGCGGACCGGGTACTCGAGCTGGCATCAAGGTTGGCGATCAACTCACCGCGATCGACCAGCACGAAGTAAATTCCACGGCCGCTCGCACCCACCAACTGTATCGTGTGGGAGCCTGGTCGAAGGCGACCTATTCGCTGATTCGACAGTCGGTTCCGGTGGATGTGGTCCTCATTCCGGTCCCCGCAGAGCGGTCCCAGTACAACTGGCTGCGGCTCATTGGTCTCATCTATCTTGGCATTGGGTTGTATGTTTTGTTGCGGCGCTGGACCGCCCCGGGCTCAACTCACTTTTATGCCTTTTGCCTGGTTTCGTTTATTTCCTACACCTTTCACTACTCAGGCAAGTTCAACGGGTTTGATTGGACTATTTACTGGGGCAACGTCGTCGCCGGACTGCTCCAGGCGGCTCTGTTTCTGCATTTCGTTTTGACCTTTCCCGAGCGCCATTGGTTCGTGCGCAAACATCGCTGGGCAATTTTTGCCATTTATGTTCCGGGGCTTCTGCTATTAGGCGGGCACGTCCTCGCGGTCTCTTTCTTTAAAGCCAGTGAAGTGCTGCGCTGGAACCTGGACCGGCTGGAGATGGGTTGTCAGGCGTTTTTCTTCGTCGCCGCGGCGGGAGTGCTGCTCTACAACTACCGCCGGGCAAGTACGCCGATCCTTCGGCAGCAGTTGAAGTGGGTGACCCGGGGAACGATTCTGGCGATCACGCCCTTCACGCTGTTTTACGTGATCCCCTACCTGACCGGCGCACTGCCGACGACGGCGATGAAGGTTTCGGTTTTGTCCCTGGGAATCCTTCCTCTGACCTTCGGTTATGCCATCTTCCGCTACCGCCTGATGGATGTGGACCTGATCTTCAAGCGTGGCATGGTTTACACCTTGGCAGCGGCTGCGATCGCGAGCGCATACTTTGCCGTGGTTGCGGGTGTGGCCGAATTGGTACATCTGCAGGTGCCAAGTTCCGGACCGATCGGACTGGTGCTGGCCATTGTGGTCACCGCCCTGCTGTTTGATCCGGTAAGGAAGTGGATTCAGCAGCGCATTGACCAGTTCTTCTCTCGCACTGGCTACGATTACCGCAAGACTCTGATCGAATTTGGACGCGAACTGAGTTCCGAAACCGATCTGGACAAAATGCTGAGCGCGGTGGTGGACCGCTTATCGCGAACGTTGCTGGTGGATCGCATGGCGGTTTTCCTCGCTAACGGAGAGACATCTCAGTTCTCCGTGGCAAAGTCTTTCGGCATGACCCAGACCGGCGGCCTCGATTTGAGTTTCCTCGGCACTCCACGCCCGGAAGACTCCGTGGGGCATTTGTTTTTCGACAACACTCACCAGGTTCCGCGTGAGACGGTGGCTGCGCAGCAGGCCATCGCCAAGCTGGATCTGAACTATTACATCCCCTGCCGCGCGCAGAAGCAGACGATCGCCGTGCTCGGTCTCGGCAAAACGATCGAAGGGGATTTCCTGACCAGCGAAGATGTGGAGTTGCTGGAAACGCTGGCAGGCTACTTGGCAATCGCCATCCAGAACGCACGTCTGTACGCCTCCCTGCAGCAGAAAGTCGCGGAATATGAGCGTCTGAAAGACTTTAATGAAAACATTGTGGAGTCGATCAACGTGGGCGTGCTGGCGGTCGATCTCGAGGACCGCATCGAGTCGTGGAACTCGCAAATGGAAGTAATGTACGCTCTGCCCCGATGGCAGGCGCTGACCCGGCCTCTTGGCGACGTTTTCCCGGTTGCATTTGTCGAAGCCTTCTACCGGGTCCGGCAAAATCCGGGTATCCACAACCTGTATAAGTTCCGCCTGGGGACCCCGACCGGCGAAAGCCGCGTAGTCAATGTCGCCATCGCGCCTCTCGTCACCAAGGACTTCAGCGTGATTGGCCGGCTGATCATCATGGATGACATCACCGAGCGCGTCGAACTCGAAGCACAACTTTCGCAGGCGGACAAACTCTCGTCGATCGGACTGCTGGCCGCGGGTGTGGCTCACGAGGTGAATACACCTCTGGCCGTGATTTCCTCGTACGCGCAGATGCTCTCGAAGCAGCTTCAAGGTGATCCGCAAAAGGGCGGCCTGCTGGAGAAGATCACCCGGCAGACTTTCCGGGCCTCCGAGATTGTCAACAACTTGCTGAATTTCTCGCGCACCAGCGGCACTGAGTTCACGGCAATCGATGTTAACAAGATCATTTCCGATACGCTGGCGCTTCTCGAGCACCAGTTCAAGGTGACGAAGATCAAAGTACAGGATGAGCGCAGCGCACAGATCCCGCTGATCCATGGAAACGCGGGGCGGCTGCAGCAGGTTTTCTTGAACCTGTTTCTGAATGCGAAAGACGCCATGAGCAATGGCGGAACGCTCCGCATCGCCACCACCAACGGCGACAGTGTCGGCGTAATGGTCTCGGACACGGGAACGGGAATTGCCCAGGAGCACATTCACCGGATCTACGATCCGTTCTTCACTACTAAAACGGCTCCCCGCGAAGGCCAGCCGCGAGGCACCGGACTCGGATTATCCGTGACCTACGGCATCATTCAGGAACATGCCGGGAAAATTCGCGTGGAAAGCCGCAGTGGCGAAGGCACTACGTTCTACCTCGATTTTCCATTGACCAGGAAGGCTGTGAATGTCTGAAGCGGCGGTCATCGTGCGGCAAAATTCGGGGGAAACGTCGCTGCCGGCGGCCGGTTCGGTGCTGATCATCGACGATGAGGCGGCGATCCGCGAGTCGCTGGAAACGCTGCTGGAACTCGAAGGCTACGGAGTAGAGTCCGCCGCGACTGGTGAAGACGGACTGGCACGCATCGGCGAGCGAAGCTTCGATCTGGTGCTGCTCGACCTGGCCCTGCCAGACCGCAATGGCATCGATTTGCTGGCTGAGATTCACGTTCAGGATCCGGGCCTCTCGATCATCATGGTCACTGCTTATGGGACGGTCGAAAATGCCGTCAAGGCCATGCAGGCAGGGGCCTCGAATTTCGTCCAGAAACCATGGGACAATGAAAAATTGCTGGCCGATGTGCGCGCGGCTGTCGCCCGTCATCGGGCGGAAGAAGAAAACGTCCAACTCAAGCGCGCCCTCAAACAGCGTTACAACTTCGAAAACATTGTGGGCAAAAGCGAGCCCATGCTGAAGATCTTCGACCTGGTGGCCCAGGTCGCACCCAGCCGCTCGACTGTACTGCTTCAGGGCGAGAGCGGAACCGGCAAGGAACTCATCGCCAAGGCCATTCACTTGAACTCACCGCGCCGCGACCGTCCTTTTGTCCCGGTCAATACCGGCTCCATGCCGCCTGATCTTCTCGAATCCATTCTGTTCGGGCATGTGAAAGGCGCGTTCACCAGTGCAGTCGCTTCCAAGAAAGGCCTCTTTGAAATTGCCGATCGCGGCACGCTCTTCCTCGACGAAATCGGCACCATGAGCCTGGACACCCAAAGCAAGATTCTGCGCGTGCTCCAGGACAAGAAATTCATGCATTTGGGCGGAGTGCACGAACTTCAAGTGGACGTGCGCATCATCGCTGCCACCAACGTGGATCTGAAACAACAGGTGCGTGAAGGTAAATTCCGCGAAGATCTTTTTTACCGGCTGAACGTCATCACCATTGACCTGCCACCGCTGCGCCAGCGTAAAGAGGATATCCCGCTGCTCGCCGGATTCTTCCTGAATCGCTATTCCCTGGAAAATGAGCGCCCAACACGGCGCATCACTCCGGAAGCTCTGCGTCCGCTACTCACCTACTCATGGCCGGGCAACGTTCGTGAACTGGAAAACGTAATCGAGCGCGCCGTCGTGCTCTCCGCGGGTGTAGACGTTGGCCCGGAGCTTCTTCCCGACCAGATCGCCGGCCGATCTAGTGCATTTTCTGCACTGGATCGTCGCACCGACGCATCCCTGTTCGACATCATGGAGGATTGCGAGCGGCAAATCATCGTCGAAATGCTGGAAAAATGTAACTGGAACCAAACCGACGCAGCCGAGCATTTCCACATCCCGCTCTCCACGCTAAACCAGAAAATCAAGCGCTTGAATATCGATATCAAGAAAAAAAACAGAGAATAATCGCGTGGAGCGGACACTCCTGTCCGCCGCTCTTAATTTTTTGGGACGAACACCACAAAATCCAGCCTCGCTCCTTCGCATCCCCGAATTCGCCACGCGCATCTACTCTTCATGGAATTCAGACAGCTAGGTTATTCCGGATTAAAAGTTCCCGTCCTCAGCTTCGGCACCGGCACCTTCGGCGGCCGCGGCGAATTCTTTCAAGCGTGGGGCAATAGCGACGTCAAGGAAGCCACCCGCCTGATCGACATTTGCCTTGAAGCCGGAGTGAATTTCTTCGACACCGCGGACGTCTATTCCCAAGGCGCCTCCGAAGAAATTCTGGGAAAAGCCATCGCCGGCCGCCGCGACAAAGTTCTAATCTCCACCAAAGCCACGTTTGCCATGGGCGATGGCCCGAACGACCTCGGCTCCTCCCGCCATCATCTGATTCCCGCCTGCGAGGCCAGCCTGCGCCGCCTCAACACCGATTACATCGACATCTACCACCTGCACGGCTTCGACGCAGTCACGCCCGTCGAAGAAGCCATCAAGACTCTGGACACGCTCGTCCAGAGCGGCAAAGTTCGCTACATTGCCTGCTCCAACTTTTCGGGATGGCATCTGATGAAATCTCTGGCCGTTTCCGAAAAATACGGCTGGGCTCGTTACGTAGCCCATCAGGCTTACTATTCCTTGGTCGGCCGCGATTTCGAGTGGGAATTGATGCCGCTTGGCCTCGACCAGAAAGTAGCAACCATCGTCTGGAGTCCGTTAGGGTGGGGCAGGCTTACGGGGAAAATCCGCCGAGGCAAGCCACTCCCGGAAGTAAGCAGACTGCATAGCACCGCCGAGCAAGGTCCTCCCGTTCCCAACGAATATCTGTACAAAGTAGTCGACGCTCTCGACGAAGTTGCTCGCGAAACCAACAAGACCATCCCGCAGGTTGCTCTGAACTGGCTCCTGCAAAGGCCGACAGTCGCCAACATAATCGTCGGCGCCCGCAACGAAGAACAGCTTCACCAGAACCTGGCCGCCGTAGGATGGAATCTGACCCACGAACAAGTCGCCCGCCTGGACGCCGCCAGCGAAGTAACCCCACCATATCCGTACTGGCACCAACGTGCGTTCGTAAGAAATCCAAAGCCAGTGTAGGCCGAACACGCTGGCCCGCTGTATTTGTGGCTTTTGACGCTTCCGCGAGTCACTCTGATTTTTCCCGGCTGGCCGGCGGCACAATTCCGTTCATTCGCAAATACTCCACCATCTGTCCGTAGTGATCAAAAGCGTGGGCCACGCCAAACGTAGCCAGATGCAGGCGAGTCGATTTGCTACCTTCCGCAGGTTGCAACATATTTTCAGTGGTCAACGTAGCCGCCGCCTTGTGACCCAACGCAAAGGAATCGTTCAGGAACTTGATGATGTCGGCTTTGGACTTCAAGTTCTCAGGACCGTTTCCATCCTTCAACCCTTCCGGCAACTTGTCGCCGGTAAGGTGAGACCATATGAAATAGTTGGAAGCGGCGACGTGCTTGACCTGCACCGCAAACGTACGCACACCCTTGTAGTCGCTGCCGGGAATGTGCAAGCTTTCAGGAGAGAAGTTGTATTTATCTTCGGGCATGGCCTCGGCAACGTCCACGATTTGCTTTTCGACGTTGCTGATCTCGACGTCTAGGATTAAAGCCAGGGTTGGCAGAGGCTGCTGTACCGGTTGAGTTTGAGGCGCGCTGGCGGCTGCGGCGCTGTTGGTGGCCGGTCCCCAAGCAATCAGGGCAAAGATGAATACTGCCAATGGCAGGAACATTCGTATTTGTTTCATCGAGTAACTCCTCCAGAGTCGATAATTTTCAAGCGCCTTATCCGCCGGATTAACGCCGCGAGTCCGGAGGCACCAGATTGTTCGCGCGATAGTAGACCACAAGCTGGCCGTAGTGTTCTCCGCTGTGCTCAATGGCAAACATCCAGAGGTAGGAGTTGTGGGCTAGTCGGTTCCCGAAGCCTTTCGATGTGTTGTCCAGCCCCGCGTCGCCCTGCTGTTGAATCACTTTCGCTCCGTCCACCACGGCCTCCTGCACGAACTTCACCACATCGGCCTTGGTCTTGAAAGCGTCGCGCGATGGATTGTCGCCCTCGCCGAAGTCGGGCCCGAGGTTCGATCCGGCAATCCTGCGTATCAGGACGAAATCCAGTGCGGCGGCGTGCAGTAGATTCAGGGCAAACGTGCGCTCGTCCTTCTGCAGCTTGAAATCGTATTTGTCTTCCGGAAAATCTTGCGCCATGGCGATGAGTTTGTTCCCAATGTCGTTCCATCGGTCCAACATCTCATCGGATCGAGAACGCGCCGGACTCGGGGCTTGGTCCTGCGATTGACCCCGACCGTAAACACTCGTTCCGCCAACGGCGAGAAGCGTGAACGCAAACAGCACAAGCCAAAACCGCTTCATCGTACGTTCCTCCTTTGACGTGGCAACAACTAGACTCGGTTAGACGTAGCGTCGCTCCCGAAGTTTTGGCAAATTTCGGGGCACATGCCAAAAACGGTCATGCTGCTTCCCGAGGAAGGGTGGATTTTCTCAGACAACCGGCAGAACAATCGATCTAGTGGACGCTACCTGTTCCCGATGCGATAGACGATTCCTGCCGAGAGGCGCAGCGCAGGCGTCCCTCCGGAGTTGCTCACGAAGTTCCCAAAAATGCACTCTCCCACATGCGGAGCACTTTGGTATCGGCGAAGCTCACGAATCTCCCCCCTAGCGAGAGATTCGCAGTATCCTGCTCGCAGGGCAAGGAGCAATTCTCATATGGCAACGGCGAATCGAGATAGGGACTCTCTCTGGTTCAACCCTAAACTGCCGAAGCTCGGGAACGTCGTGGTCCGCGACGTGCGGGACCGCGACGGCCGGAAACTCGGGGCGGTGATACAGCAACACGATGGCACCGAACACGGAGTGATCGCGGCGGCACAAACAGCAACTGAGCGCATGAACGCTGAATTCTCCACGGCGTCGAACATTCAAAGTAGAATCTGCGCCACGGATGCCAGCGGGAATCCCAAGTGGGCGGTGTCCCCGAACTTCGCAGGCCGTCGACGCGGCACCACTACCGACCCCGCCGTCGCTCGACCTCCGGATGTAGACTTATCCTTGCCAGCATATGGACCGTCGCCCTTGGAGCCGCGAAGAACTAATCGTCGCTTTCAGCCTTTATTGCAAGATCCCCTTCGGCAAGATTTACAAAGCAAATCCGCAACTCATCGAACTCGCTAAGGCCATCGGGCGAACGCCGTCCGCCGTCTCGTGGAAATTGGCAAATTTTGCAAGACTAGACCCGGCCCTGAAGAAGCGCAACATCGCCGGAGCGTCACACGGTTCAAAGTCAGAAGTAGAAATTTGGAACGAATTCAACGACAACTGGGAAGAACTGGCGTACGAAAGCGAACGCTTGCTTGGTGACATGACAGGTCGCGCGACTTCTCCGCGCTACGAGTACACGGAAATTTTCCCTGAGGGAAAAACCCGCGAAGCCATCGTCCGAGCCCGGATCAATCAAGGTTTTTTTCGGGCGGCTGTCCTCGCCGCCTACGACGAGCGGTGCTGCATTACCGGCTTGCCTTTGCCACAGCTACTGAATGCGAGCCACATCGTACCGTGGGCGGACGACCCGAAGAACCGTACGAACCCACGCAACGGGCTGTGCCTCAATGCTGTCCACGATCGCGCCTTCGACTGCGGACTGCTCACAGTTACCACGGAATTTAGAGTGAAGCTTTCGCCTAAAGTACGAAAGCACCTCGCCGATGAAACCACTAGGGACTTTCTCGGAAGGTACGAAGGCGCGTTAATAAGGCTGTCTAGCCGCTTCGCCTCGACATTCCACCAAAGCGGAATAGCAAGTTTCTACTGCGCCGCAACCGTGGACAACGAAGACGACCCTTCGTCACTGCGATGGCATTCAGTGCGACTCGGGCTTCCGGCCGCTCAACCATATATCCCTTTTCTCGACACGCGGCTGCGCTGAACTTCCGTCGTCGCGAACGAAGATACAATTTCCTTCGCTACAAAACGGAAACAGAAGGTATTCCCGAGGCGGCAGTACCGGAAGAGTTCTCTAAAGAACACCTCCGCGTAACGTTCCAGACGGGCTTCTTTTCCGAAATATCGGACATTGACGGAATACTCTGGGGACAGCAACACACTTACCTGCTCGAAATCAAAGAAAAAACGCCCGCCCCATCGCGCGATATGGGCCCATACTTCGGGCTGGGACGTAGGCCCGTTCGTGAAGCTTGCGTTCTATGCCGCGAAGCGGGGGAATTTGCATTCGATTTTCGTCGTACGGGAGATCGACAGCCCAGAGACGAGAAACGTCGTCAATTGGTGGTTCATCACCTTCGACCAAATGGCGCAGTTCGCTTCTTGGGTGCAGCGATCAGGCGGAAGATCAATGACCGGGGGGCGCAGCTCTGTGGTACGAATTCCAAAAGCGGAATTCCGAGAGCTAAACGCAGCCACTCTCGCCGCCCTCTGAGATAGCGGCCACGCCCAAGGCATCTCGGGGCGGCCACGATCCCGACAGCCGCCATAGCCTAGCCGATGGCGTCGACGATCTGTCCGGAAATCCGCTTGGATGCTTCGGAACCAAGCTGAGTCTTTTGCAGGCGGGCGTAAAGCTCTGGCAGAGTCTTCTTCGGCGATTTCTGTGTCTTGCGGCCGCGAGCCGGACGGGTCGCATTGGATCGCTTGCGTTGAGTTCGTTTCACAGACTGCGGGCTGCAAATTCGATGACGGCTCTGACCTGTTCGCGATCAAGCCCGTCGTACCACTCCATAATGTCGTCGAGGTTCGCTCCGGTCTCAAGGTTCTCGAAGATGGCGGAAACCGGCATCCGCGTGCCCTTCAATACCCACGCGCCGCTCACCTTGCCGGGAACACTCTCCACCGCCGAACATTGCGACCAATCGAGATTTGCCATCGAGATGGACCCTTTCGTAAGGATAGCTTCACACGAGCAAAAGGAAAAGGCCAATCTGATTTCTCAGACTGGCCTTTATTTAATGCCGGCAACGACCGGATTTTATCCTGAGGTGAAGCCGAAGGACTCCCACACACTTTCGCGTTTTGACACGCCCAATGCAACTCTCTAGACTAGCCCTTATGGAAGTGCACCTTCGGCCAGAAACCGAGTCTCGCATTCAAGAACTCTCCGCCAAAACCGGACGAGCCCCCGACGACCTTGTCGAGGACGCAATGGCCGGATATCTGCAGGAACTCTCCCTGGTGCGCGATGGCCTCGACAGTCGCTATGACGACCTCAGGAGCGGCCGCATAAAACCCATAGACGGTGAAGACGCCGTCGCCAATCTTCGCCGCAAAAGTGAAGACCGTCGCGCCAATCGTTCATGAGCGCATTTGTCCTCCACCCGGAGGCGTACGCAGACCTCGACGAAATCTGGGAATACATCGCGGATGACAATCTCGACGCCGCCGACCGCGTACTCGAGGAGATTTTCCGTACCATTCGATCCCTCGCCGACTTCCCGCATCAGGGCCACAAACGTCCCGATCTCACCTCACATCCACTGCTTTTTCACGCTTGGCGAGACTTACGTCATCACCTACGCACCCGACGAAAAACCACTGGCCGTGATCGCCGTGCTGCACGGTCGTCGAAATCCGCTCGTTATCGCGGCCATACTCAAAGGAAGAGACTGAGCCTCACCCAAAGGAAAAGGCCACGCTCATTTCTGAACGTGGCCTTTATTTAATGCCGGCAACGACCTACTCTCCCACACACTTTCGCGTGCAGTACAATCGGCCCTGCGGGGCTTAACTTCCGTGTTCGGGATGGGAACGGGTGGAGCCCCCGCGGTAAGATCACCGACAAGTCGTAGCTGTCAGCTATCAGCCGTCAGCTTTCAGCAAGTTTGTGCTGCGCCGACTTCCAAGGGCTGATTGCCCAGCAAACTTGTAAGCGCTCCCAACCGCAGCCTCCCGATAAAGCTGAGAGCTGACAGCTGAGAACTGGCTTTCAAAGATCATGAGGACGATGCCTCACAACTGAATAGATTGGGTGTGGCTTACTTTCATATTTGTTTACTTCCGATTTCTGCCACCTGTTACTTCGGCTTTTCGTCGGCGCGAAGCTCTTGTCGTACTCCAGTTCCTGCTCAGGTTCTAGCTAAGAGCCAGGAGCTAACAGCTAAGAGCTTCTTCTGCACCGAGTAAATTTTATGGTCAAGCCGAACGGGCGATTAGTGCGGGTAAGCTTCACACATTACTGCGCTTTCACTTCCCGTCTATCAACCAGGTAGTCTTCCTGGGCCCTTCTTATCCCTTACGGGTTGGGAGATCTCATCTCGAGGAGTGCTTCCCGCTTATATGCATTCAGCGGTTATCACTACCGAACTTCGCTACCCAGCTATGCCGTTGGCACGACAGCTGGAACACAAGAGGTTCGTCCATCCCGGTCCTCTCGTACTAAGGACAGGTCCTCTCAAATCTCCTGCGCCCACAACAGATAGGGACCGAACTGTCTCGCGACGTTCTGAACCCAGCTCACGTACCGCTTTAATAGGCGAACAGCCTAACCCTTGGAACCTTCTACAGCTCCAGGATGCGATGAGCCGACATCGAGGTGCCAAACCGGAGCGTCGATATGAACTCTTGGCTCCGATCAGCCTGTTATCCCCGGCGTACCTTTTATCCGTTGAGCGATGGCCCTTCCATGCAGAACCACCGGATCACTAACGCCTACTTTCGTACCTGCTCGACTTGTAGGTCTCGCAGTCAACCACGCTTATGCGTTTGCACTCGTCGGCTGATTTCCAAACAGCCTGAGCGTAGCTTCGCGCGCCTCCGTTACTGTTTAGGAGGCGACCGCCCCAGTCAAACTACCCGCCTAACTATGTCCTTCTCCCAGTTCATGGGAGTAAGTTAGAACCACAGAACTCGCAGGGTGGTATCTCACCGGTGGCTCCTCCAAGCCCGAGAGCCTGGAATCAAAGCCTCCCACCTATCCTGCGCAGCAAGTGCCATAGTTCATAGTTAAGGTGTAGTAAAGGTGCACGGGGTCTTTCCGTCTAGTTGCGGGCAACCGGCATCTTCACCGGCACTACAAGTTCGCCGTGTCAGTCGGCAAGACAGTCGCACTTTCGTTACGCCATTCGTGCAGGTCGGAACTTACCCGACAAGGAATTTCGCTCAGTTCGTCTCACTCTGTTTCCAGAGAAGCTGGACTTTATCTTTCACATCCTGTGTTCATCGTCGCCGCGATAGCCCGGATCTTTTCGATGCCCTCGGCTGCGAGATGCTCTCCCTTGCTCATCAGTAGCAGGACCTTTCTGAACTTTATGAAGTCGACCCTCTTCTTTGATTTCAGCGGGTGCTTTTCAAAGAAGGGAATGATCATTTGGTTCAGGTGATCCAAGCCTCGCACTCGGTACGCCATTCGCTCTGCGTGATTCCTGCGAACCACGCCGCACCCAAAAAACTGCTTGAGTGCGTGAAGCAACTGAATGTCCCGTTCGTGCTGTACCACTGTGAATTCAGGGAGTACCTGAATTCCAGAGGTCATCTCCGAATGGCGGTTGATTCCGACGAAGAAACATCCTTCGCCATCCACAAATCCCACCACCCATTGTGCCTCCAGCCTTCCAGAATGTGGCTGAACGTAAAGTCTCTGAGGGTTCTCCATGGTTGGAGCCTTCCCTGCGGATTGTCCCCTTGTCCGATCAGATTTTGACTGCTGCCACTGTCGACAGCGAGTACTGACCAGCTGTGTGAGGAGTTTCCCGCATATAGTTCAGTTTTACTAAGGCTAGCGAGTTCGTTAACCTTAGGACCGTTATAGTTACGGCCGCCGTTCACTGGGGCTTCAGTTCGAAGCTTCACCTTGCGGTTGACCTCTCCCTTTAACCTTCCAGCACCGGGCAGGCGTCAGCCCCTATACGTCGTTTTCG
>Ga0210406_10000295_pt1 | contig 71959 bp, 82 predicted proteins | sample IncBWC30MmetaG_FD_155454 | JGI IMG/M metagenome (GOLD analysis project Ga0210406, IMG submission 155454) | Forest soil microbial communities from Barre Woods Harvard Forest LTER site, Petersham, Massachusetts, United States - Inc-BW-C-30-M | ecosystem: Environmental > Terrestrial > Soil >...
AGGATGGATAGCGGAATGGAGACAGCAATGATCAAGGTACTGCGCCAGTTTCCCAGGAAGAGCAGAATCATCAACCCCGTGAGACACGCGGCGATTACGGCCTCACGGAGCACACCGTTGATGGAACCTCGGACGAAGATGGACTGATCGGCCAGCGGCAAAATCTTCAGTTCCGCGGGCAGGGTCTGGGCGACACGGGGGAGCAGGCCGCGAATGCCCCGCACCACGTCGAGTGTGGAGGCGCTGCCCGCCTTGAGGACGGACACTAGAGCGCCGCGACGACCGTCCTGGCGCACGATGTTGGTCTGTGGCGCAAAAGCGTCGCGCACATTGGCCACATCACGAAGATAGATCGTGGAATTGCCGACGACCTTGATGGGGAGATCGTTCAGCTCGGAGACCGTTTTCGTGCTGCTGTTCAGCCGGACATCGTATTCGAACGGGCCCATCTTTGCCGTTCCAGAAGGCAAAATAAAATTCTGCTGCTGCACGGCGTTGAGAACATCTTGTGGCGACAACCCTTTCGACTGCACCAAGCCGGGATTCAGATCGACCATGACTTGACGTTGCTTGCCGCCATAAAGGAAAGGAATTACGGCCCCAGGCACCGTCACCAGTTGGGGCCTGAGGAAATTCTGTCCCAAGTCGTTCAGCTGCTGCTCCGAGAGTCCATTTCCGGAAAGGCCCAATTGCAGAATGGGCACGCTCGAAGCGCTGTAGTTGATGATCAACGGAGGCAGGGTCCCGGGCGGCAGGAACCGCAGGATGGTTTGGGATCCGGCCGTGACCTGGGCATTCGCGGTGTCTAAACTCGCGCCGTGTTGCAGGTAAACCTTGACGATGGCTTGACCATTGTCCGTGGTCGATTCGATGTGTTCGATATTGTCGACGACGGTGGTTAGCAGTCGCTCATAGGTGTTGGTGAGCCGGCCTTCCAATTCCTCCGGGTTCATGCCGGTGTACTGCCATCCCACCGCGACCACCGGAATATCAATGTTCGGGAAGATATCGGTGGGCGTGCGCAAGATCATGACCGGGCTCAGAACCAGAATGAGTACGGCAAGAACGATGAACGTATACGGCCGGTCCAGAGCGACTCGAACAATCCACATAGATAGAACTCCCTATACTCCAATCGCGAACTGATCGCGCAAGGTACCACTACACAGATGAGACCGAACGGTCTCGTGTTTCAAAAAATCTTCGTGTGGCGGCGTCCTCTCTGCGTTCGCAGCTAAGTTTCCCGATTTCACCACCGGTGTTCTCCTCATGAATGGACGGCGAGAACGGGGCAGGATCCCAACTGCAGCACCCGATAGGTTGTCGAACCAAACACCGCTACATCCAAGGCGCCACGGCCACGCACTCCCATGGTCACCAGGTCGATTTGCGTTTCCTGGGCGAGTTGAATGATTTGCGCGTATGGTTTTCCCATGCGCACCGCCGTCTTGATCTTGAGCGTCTTAGGTCCCTCCGCTGGAATCAGCTTATCCAGTCGCTCCGCCGCTGCCGCCATGGCCTCCTCCGTCTGGGCCGGACCTGGGACCCCCTCCAACACGTGCAGCAAGGTGAGCTCGGCGTCGTACTCTGCTGCCGCAGAGATCGCATATTTCAAAGCCCGCTCTGAATTCTCGGAGAAATCCGCACAGAAAAGAATTCGACTCAAGTGGTGGACGTGGCCCCGCTCTTTACCTGCGGCCACAGAGTCGTGCGACGGCTTGCTTACTGCCAGCACCGGGCAGGGAGCCCTGCGCATGACCCGGTCGGTCACCGACCCCAGCATCAGGCGGTCAAATCCGCGCCGGCCATGCGTTCCCATGACGATCACGTCCGCTTTCTGCAATTGCGCAAACGACAAAATAGAGTCTGCGGCTACCCCTATTTGCACTACGCGCTCCGGCTGAATTTCATCGTGGGTGTGGTTCTCAACGAATTCCTGCAGTTGCTTCTTGCCGCTCCCGCGCAGCGCCTGGCTGTACTCCTCATAGACTCCCGCAGAGGCAGCAAAGTCGCCGGCAGGATGCCGCCATAGCTCTACGATATGCTGCGCCACCAACTTGGCTTGATAGTGCTCGGCCAGTGATAGCGAATGTCGATAGGCGCTGAGCGAGAACTCTGAGAAATCAATGGGACAAAGGATCAGTTTAATTTTCAGCGTCTCGCGCATTGCGTCCACTCCCCTCGATTGAAGCGCCAGTCATCGTGGGTTAATGCAACTGGTGTGCCAACGCAATTCACTGAATCGGCGCAGCTTTACACTGCGGGAAATTGCCGAGCCTTCAGAAATCCTGACGCTTCGGAAAAATGCAAGGACTCCGATCAGTTCCTCCGCAGAAGTGACTCGAATAGGGAGGAAGGTCGGAGGTCTTGTGTTGAATGCAGGAGAGCCGGTACGAGTCCCAGCCGGACGCTTGGTTCGAGGAGTGCACCCGGAATCGGTGCTTGTCATGCCGAGCCGAGGCTTGGCGATCTTTGACTCAATGGGGATTCGACAAGGCCTGCTTGATGGAGGGTCACGATATTCTGCGCCGGTCGATGCCCAACTTCTTCATGCGCGAGATCAGCGTCGTTCGTTTGATGTTCATGCGTGCCGCCGCCCCGTCGGGGCCTCCTACTCGCCCACTTGTGACTTTCAGGATGCGGACAATCTCATCGCGAGCATGGGCTTCGTACCTTACCGACACCGGGACGTTCCTGCCGCTGTTGCCGAGTTCAGTGATGGGAGCTTGCAGGGCCGTGCCATGGGTAAGGATCACCGAGCGCTCGATGAAATTTTCCAGCTCACGAATATTCCCCGGCCAGTACCAACTCGAGAGCTTCCTCATGGCCGCAAGGGGAATCGATTCGATCTGCTTCTGCATGCGGCGGCCATACTTCTGCGTGAAGTAGCGGACCAACAGGAGAATATCCTCTGGGCGTTCACGCAAAGGTGGGATGCGGATCGGAAATACGTTCAGGCGATAGTACAAGTCGCTGCGGAACTCGCGATGCTCCATCATTTGTTCGAGATCGCGGTTGGTGGCCGCTACCAGCCGCACATCCACCTGCTTGGTTCGGTTGCTGCCCAGCCGCTCAAATTCACGTTCCTGCAAAGCGCGGAGCAATTTGGGCTGGATCTCGATGGGAATATCTCCCACCTCGTCGAGAAACAGCGTGCCTTGATCGGCGAGTTCAAACCGGCCAGTCTTCTGCGCAATCGCGCCAGTGAAGGCGCCTCGTTCATGGCCAAACAGCTCGCTCTCGAGCAGTCCACTCGGAATCGCGGCGCAATTGAGCTTTACGAAGTTCCGCTCCTTGCGCCGGCTGCGTTCATGGATCGCCCGGGCAATCAATTCCTTGCCTGTGCCGGTTTCCCCGAGAAGCAACACCGTCGAGTCGCTGGGAGCCACGGTTTCCACCAGATTCAATACGTGGCGGAGAGCGGAACTCTGCCCCACAATTCCGGCAAAGTCCAACTCGCCTCGAATTTCGTCTTCCAAATGCAGTTTTTCCTGTGCGAGCTTGTCTTTCAATTGGGCGATCTCGCGATAGGCTGATTCCAGAGCAGGACTGTAGCTTATGACCTGCTCGAGTCTGTGCTGATTAGGGTCCTGATCACCGGACCCGAATCTTTCGTTCGCTCCGATATAAGCTCCCATAAAGGACCTCCTGGCCTCGACGGACCTTTCCCCGTAACATTTCCTGGCCACGATCTGCGAGTCTCGACTTTGTCCCACCCCGGTTCTTTTCCTAGGCTGAGTTGCTGACACTCGGTACATCCTTCGGTGTCAACGAAACCTACTGCTTGTCCGCAGCACCGCGCTCAGTCTTAGGGTCTTTGTTCCCGAGCCATCCACTTTCGTATGTATTGCGAGCCATGCACGATCTTCACTCCATCGGCCTTAGACGCTACCAAGAACCGAACCACCTCCACATCCACCACCGTTACTTCCTTCAAGTCCAAAATAAACAGGGGTCCGCCATGCTGGAGTTGCTTTTTCAATTCCCCGACGTGCTCCGATTGAAAGTGACCAATCAGACGGATCGTTGTCTCGCCACCTTGCGAATCCTTTTCAATCTTCAAGGTCCACCCGCCTCGATTGGAGCGTCGATCTGCCTGCGTCAGTGCAACTGCTGTGCCAACGCAATTCATTGAATCTACGGAGTTTTACAGTGCAGGAAATTGCCGAGGTTTCAGAAATTCTGACCGTTCAGAAAAATGATGGGGCCTTAATCCCTTCTTCCGCAGAAGCAACTCACTGGGGAGGAAGGTCGGAGGCCTTGCGTTGAATGCGGGGTAAGCCGTTACGAGGCCCTAGGCGGATGCTTGCTTCGTAGGGTGCACTTTGAACTGACGCTTGTCTATGCCGAGGCTCTCGATCTTTGAGGCAAGGGTTTGGTGGGGAATTCCGAGCTTGGCGGCTGCGCCGTGTGGGCCTGAAACTCGACCCTGGCATTCCGCCAATGCTGCCGCGATTGCTTTTCGTTCGCGCTCGGCGAACTCTTTCTTGTCGTCGGCGAGGACGCCGGTGCGAGCAACCTGTCGCCCGGACAGTTGGTTCGATTTTCGCGGCAACCATGTCTCGTCGACCGAGAACGTTTCTCCCTCACACAAGATCACAGCACGCTCTACTACATTCTGTAATTCGCGGATGTTCCCTGGCCAATCGTAGGCTTGAAAAAGGTCCAGCGTCTTCTTCTTTATATGGCTGATTTTCTTTCCCGCCCTCTTGGCGTAGCGTTCGACCAGATACTCCACCAGCAGAGAAATGTCATCCTTCCTCTCGCGCAGGGACGGTACACGTATGGGGAAAACGTTAAGCCGATAAAAAAGGTCCTGGCGGAACGTACCGGCAGCAACGGCAGCTTCCAAGTCGCGGTTGGTTGCGGCAAGCACTCGCACGTTGATGGAAATCGGTTGGCTGTTCCCGACCCGCTCGAATTCTCGTTCCTGGAGCACTCGCAGCAGAGCAACCTGCACATCGGGAGAGAGGTCGCCGATCTCGTCCAGGAAGATCGTTCCACCATCGGCGGATTCGAACCGACCAGCGCGTCGCTGAACCGCCCCGGTAAAGGCACCTTTCTCGTGACCGAAGAGTTCAGCAGCAATTAAGGAAGGTGGAATCGCCGCACAATTAACTCGAATAAATGCCCTCGCTGAGCGCTTGGACCGCTTGTGGATGGCGCTGGCAATCAATTCCTTGCCCGTGCCGGTCTCACCCGAAATCAGCACCGTGGAATCGGTGGGGGCCACTTTGCTGATTTGCGAAAGTACCAGGCGGAGCGGCTCCGACGATCCAACAATGGCTTCGTACATCGAAAAACGATCGATGTCTTCGCGCAGAGCGATGTTTTCATTGCGCGTTCTCTCTTCGGCCCGCTTGCGATCCTCGATATCGGTTCCCGTCGCATACCAACGAATGACGTTTCCCGCTTCGTCTCGCAGCGGGTTGTAATGAACCAGCAGCCAACGATACTGACCATCCCTGCGGCGCACTCGTCGTTCGTAGTCGAATGGGACCCCGCGCGAGATCGCCGCATCGCGTTCGCCGCGCAATCTCTCGTCATCCTGCGGGTGAAAAACCTCACGAAAGCCTCCCGACCTCACTTCTTCTTGGGTCAGGCCGGTGTAGTCCCGTACTGTCTGATTCGCGTACAGAAATGTTCCGTCGGCGCCGACAGCGATGATGAGCTGAGGTATTGCATCGATGATGGTTCGAAGTTCAGCTTCGGACTTCGTCAGGGCCGACCGTGATCGTTCGCGCTCGATGGCGATTCCGGCAATCCGACCGGCGTAATCGATTAACTGAATTTCGTGCGTCCCCGGATGCCTAACTTCGCGGTAGTACATACAAAAGGTACCTAGCACTTTGCCATCCTGCGACAGGATGGGGGTCGACCAAGCGGCCCGCAGCCCACTCTCGAGAACCACGCTTCTGAACTTGGCCCAATTCGGATGAGAAAGGATGTCGGAGACGAAGACTGGCTGCCGAAGGTAAGCGGCTGCGCCGCACGATCCGACATTAGGACCGATGCACGTTCCATCGGTCGCTGCCAGGTACGCTTGCGGCAGGTTTGCGGCGACGCCATAGCGCAGGTGCAACCCGTCTTCGTCTAACAGGAAAATCGAGCACAACATTCCCTCACTGTGGGCTTCTATGAGACGGGTGATACTCGTCAGAACTTCGCTCAGGGATGCGCCGATGAGCATCATCTTCAAGGCATCCAGCACCGCCTCGCTGGGCAGGGCTTGCGCTGGGGATGATGATATTGAGAGGGCTTGTAGGTTGGGGAACGTCTTGAGGTTTGCCATGAACTAGCCGCCTACCAGTTGATGACCGCAGCATCACACAAAACGAGAAATTTGTACATGAAGAAGGGAAGGCGCGGAGCTCAAACCTCGCACAGCAAGAGCACGCACTTCGTGGCTCCCCACTTGTATTTCGCCAGTGCGATACACTTGCCTTTTCCTCGTGTGAGTCCCCATCACCCCGATCAGATGACCGAAGAGACAGTTCGGTCGCATCAGGTCGCGAAGTATTTTTGACCAGTAACGTCGGGCAGCCGCAAAATTCTCGAGGGGCACCCGAAAGCCCGTTGGCTGGCAAGCTGGCTGCGCTGAATGCCCTGTGCTAAAGCTGGGTGGGATTACCGGCCTGATGCCTTCTGGCCGCGAAGCACCATGCACGTGGAAGCCGCTTTCGCGACCAATCGGCTCTCCTCGTCGGTTACTGTGCACTCCACATACCCGATCGTGCGGCCCCGCTGCACGACCCGTCCTTCCGCCTTGAGCCGCGCCTGCCAGACCGGGCGAAAGAAATTGATTTTCAGTTCGACCGTAGTGAAAGATTCCTCCTGCGTGAGGGTGCTCGCAAATGCAATGCCCATGGCGGCATCAGCAATATCGCAAAGAATCCCGCCGTGCAGTGTTCCCATGGGATTTGCATGTTGCGGTCCCGCGGCCAAGACGACCGTCGCCCGTCCGGCAGCAATGTCTTTCGCCTCAAATCCAATCAGTCGCGCGACCGGTACGTCGTTCGTTTTGGCTCGTTCTCTAAAGTCCGCTTGCGAGGGAAGTTTTTGATTACTCATGACTTGTCGCCTCTGGTCTTCGATTTCTGCGCGCGAACTTCGGTTTCGAGGTACTGCTCCAGATGACGGCAGGCAAGATCGAGAGGCTCTGCTTTCCGCTGCAGACGACTCACCATATGGCTGCCTTCGAGCGTGCTGGCAATCAAAGTAGCCAGCTTCTCGGAATCGACGTCGGAACGGACCTCGCCGCGTCGCTGCCCCTCCTCGGCAATCGATTGCAGACGATCAAGCCAGGAACCCAAAGCCTGACGAGCTTTGGCTCGCAGCTTCGGATTGCCGTCGTCACAATCGATGGCCGTGTTCAACAGCGGGCAGCCTCCCGGAACCAGCCCGGCGCGCCGGTCTCGAAAGTTCCGCACAATTTGTTTGAGGCGGTCAACCGTATTCGGAATCTGCTCTGTGGCTTCGAAGCGCGTATCCATTGCGAGTTTCCAAGCGTAGTCGAAGGCGTGTCCCGCAAGCTCTTGCTTGCTCCCAAAATGCCGGTAGATTCCGCCCTTTTCTAACCCGGTCGCTTGCATGAGATCGGAAAGCGCAGCGCCGTCGTATCCTTTTTGATTGAAGATCGGGGCCGCCTTACGAATAATTTCTTGCCGAGTCTGCTCGCCTTTACGCATGTTCCTGCTCCTAGCAGCGCCAACTGCGCGATCATACGGTCGCTGACCGCAGGATACAAGTGGTTGGATGAGACCGACCGGTCCCAGGTCGCACTGGGATATGCGATCCGCGAAAAGAACTACCCAGGTTCAAGTGCCCGCGTCTGGCTTCGGGAACAACTCCCGGCACGTTACGATGACGTTTGAAAACCTGTAGCAGGCTCAGGGGCATCGAACCTAAGGTCGACGTCGGTCAGCGGTTCACCGCTTTGCTGGTAGTCGTAATGATGCTCCAGCACTACACGCGATTTGTTCCATTTCCGCAAGATGCGCCAGCTCACAGCACAGATTTTGCCGGACACTCCGACCAACTCCAAGGTCCAGGCAGAATGGGTCTCGTCGACAGCATCTCCAGGAATCGCCGTTTCTCGAATGGATATCGACGCACCACCGACCTCGGCCATGGCATGAAGGGGAGCCAGGAAGCTGGAAAGAAGTGAGCGCACTTTCGCTTTTCCGCGAATCGGTTCTTCCCTGGTTTCGCTGCTTCCCTCGATATCGTCGGCATAAAACTCGTCGAAGATCTCCAGATACTCTTCGTAGCTTCGGCTGATCTCAGCATGGACGATGGCCGCATTTAGGCTGCGCTCCGCGGTCCGAGATTGTATGTAGGGATCGGGATGAAACGGATCGGCGGAGATGAAACCATGTTGACCGGCCATTGCAATTCTGCGAGGTCTAGGCGCCTCGCTCTCGCTTTCTCCCAGGTTGGAGCGTTGGCGATTACCAACGCCGGCCATCCCGGAAAATATGGGGAATGTCGACCCAGGCTGAGTGTCCACGCCCAGCGCAGACTTCCGTGGGAGCGCCAGCTCTCCTCAGCCATCTATTTACAACTTTGGATGATGGAAGGGACCGTTCGGTCGCATAACTGTTTGTCGGACGTCGATTCCGCCCCGACTGTGGCCTTATTGCCGGAAACAGGCGATGCAGCCGTGGCGAGTAGTGTCTGGGTCTGAGATCAAGGCGCAACTCGGGTGGGATTCAGGCGAGCCAAAGCCCGCTATTTGAGAGCCAGAGTTATCTGCCCCAAGTGGTATGACATGTGGTTGGTTCGACTCAGCAGAACGGCCAATCGGTTCCGGGTTGGATCTTTGGCATAGTCTTCCTCAGACACTGCGTAGTGCCGCTGCAGCCATTCGTCGGCGGAAAGACTTGTAAACTGCGAGAGTAGTTTGCCGTTCACTTCGTCCCAGTATTTTCTCAGCTCTCCCACAGGGGGCAACTGTGCCCCTGTCTTGTCAGGACTGGAGACGAAGATTCGATCGAGTTCGGGACACAGTCGCTCTCCTAGACCGAGAATTGGGAACATGGCATCGTGAATGGCGGTGAGGTGTCCCCAGAGATAAATGAGACGGTTCTTCCCGGGGGCGACCTCTTTCAAGAGCTGGTCTTCGGTGAGAGCTGAAAATATTTTGTTGGTTCTCTCCACGACGAGTCGCCAAGAGTTGATTGCCACCTGCACTGATAATTTGTGGGATGTCATTTGGCACAAGCCTCTGTTTGGTCTGTTTGGATTACCGGCCATCCTTCGCGCAGCCTTATGGCTTCACGTCATTTTCTCTGGTCCGGAGAGCTTCGTAGGCTCTCAACTGGGCATAGGCGACGCCCAGCGGACCGCCGCTTTCCTACCCGCGCAGCCCGAAGTTGCGAGCAGCTCGGGTTAGTCAGATTGCTGAAACGACCGTAGGGTCGCAAAATATTAGAAGATAATCGGATGTCAATCTGGCGGTAAGATCTGCGCTCTGCCGCCGTCAACGAGCCGTTCAATACCCGTGACGATACTGGAGTCATCCGACGCCAGAAACAGCGCCACCTTGCAACTTCATCGGGCTCCCCATGCGTCCCCTCGGGATGGTGCAGACAATCCGCGCAATCACGTCTGGAGATTGCCGACTCGCCTGCGCCTTTGAAGGATACTTTGTTAAGCTAGCATCGATGCTTTACAAGCATGGGAGCGAAAGATGGAATTACGACATCTTCGTTACTTCGTTGCCGTTGCCGAGGCAGGAAGCCTGACGGTGGCAGCCGAGCAAAGGCTGCATACCTCACAACCCTCCCTGAGTCGGCAGATTCGAGATCTTGAGGAGAAGGTGGGCGCCCAACTCCTGACTCGAAGAGCCCGCGGCGTCGAGCTGACACCGGCAGGTCTAGCCTTCCTCGATCAGGCCCGCGCCGTCCTGTCGCAGGTTGACGCGGCAGTTGAAGCTGCGCGCCGGGTGGCTCATCCCGCTAAGCCGTGCTTCACGATGGGCTTTCTGACCGGCCATGAATTGACGTGGATGCCCGAAGCCTTGCGGATCTTGCGCGACGAACTCCCTAACATCGACGTGATGATATCGAGTCAATACTCCCCGCTGCTTGCGGATGGTCTTGCAAAGGGAAAAATCGATGCAGCTTTTCTTCGCCGGGAAAAAGGGGTGGCGGGGTTGGCGTTCCGTCTTCTCGTGAAGGAGCCTTTGATGGTGATCTTGCCTAGTGACCACCATCTCGCTGCGCTCAAAGCCATCAGTCCGAAGGACCTAGAAGGCGAGACATTCGTGATTGTTTCGGGCACGGCTCCTGTACTGCGGGCCGTCATCAACGATTACCTGAAGCGGTCCGGAATCAATATCACGCCGGCTCACGAGGCGGACCACGTCACCATGGGACTCTCCCTAATAGTGTCGACGCACGGCGTAGGGCTGTTACCTGCCTACGCCCAGAACTTTCTCCCTTCGTCGATGACGAGTCGCCCTCTGAAGGGATATACGCCAACTGTCGATCTGGTCCTCGGCTACAGAAAGTCGAACCAGTCTCCCATCCTGAAGCTTTTGCTCTCCAGATTGGACGAGTTGGTGGCTCGTGTCTCGAAGAAGACCAGGTAAGACTCGGAACGCATCTTTGCAAACGAGACTATGGACTGTGGACCTCTTGAGTCCGGGCAATGTCTGCGGAAATCGTGGCAGCAAAGACCGGCTTACCACCAGAGCAGGTGTTTAAGACTCTCGCTGCCGGGGGACCGGAATGGAACCTGCCTAAATGTAATTTCCGCAAACCCGGAGTTGACCTTCAAGCCCCTCGCAAACCAGACCGGGCCCAACACGTTTCTTGTTAAAGCTGGATTTTCATTTCATGAAGAACTCTCACATCACTCACTTCAGCGGCGAGTCTTACCCCACACCGCCACCCCGATCCAGCTCCTAATGACTAGTGATTGGCGGGGCGCACGATGCGCCCGGCCGCCCTGCGATGTGGAGGAGGGCTGTGGCCAGCGCGCACCGCTTGCGCGCCCCACATTCAAGAGCTCCGCAGTCCGCCCGACAAGAAGATCGCGAGTGCTGCAGTCATAACCACGAGATCGAACCGCGCGCTGTCCAGGCTGAAATCCACCACGGAAACAAACAACAGCGCAAGCACGAGAATCCGCGTTACTCTTGTGATCTTGGTTATCAACTCAAGTCTCCGGTCGAAGCACGATTCAGAGTCTCGGTATTTACCTTGCGTTCAAAGTGAAAGTCGATTGCATTTCGAGTGGCTGTAACGCGCTCATTCGCGCTGCAATCACGTCGCGCCGGGCGCAGCCCAAAAGCACAGAACAATCCAAATCGGAGTAGCGTTCAAGCACCGACATGACATAGACAAAGCGTTCGAACGGTTCGAGTTGAAGCAGCGCGGCAGTCTGTACCTGTTCGACTGCCAGCGTTGTGCCGCCACTGGCGAACCTCGAAGGGGCATGTTCCTCCACTGGCCGCGGATTGATTGCCCTCACTGCACTTTGGATGATTGCCCGCCGAGCCCATGAATTTGCCCATTCCTTGAACACCGGGTTCCCCTTTGGCGAATCCTGCAGTCTGGAGACAAGGCACTGCTGAGGCTTCTCGCCATCCGCGGTCAGCAGGAACGACAGCCGGTACAAGCGGTCGTTCTCTTCTTTGAAGATTCGGTGAAAATCACCGCTGCTGGGGGATGCCATTAGGCTTGTGATGTCGATTGTCTCCGGCATGTTCACCTCCGTCGTGATTCCTGCTGTTTCTTCCGCACAAGTTGTTTCAGCACATGTCTGGTGAGAACGCTGCAGGAGGAAAAGTTCACCCCTTTCTTCATCAGATCGAAGAGCGCGTCTTCTCCTTCGCAGCCGATGACGGTCACGTTGGTCACGTCGATGACCAGTTTGCGGGCTCCTAAATCCTGGCTTGCATTTCTCCAGGTTGTGCCAAGCTCAGCTACCCAGGCTCCGATGAGGGTTCCTTCCACGAGCAGCGTGCGCCTCGACGGCGTATCGGCGATGGATATCCTGAACATGTTGCGCTTGTACCGAACCTAGCTATCGCAACGAGCTCGCCATCGGCACATTGCTTGGCGCCGTAGCAAACTGTTGAATTTATTGGAAGCGGGAGATATGGCGACGAGGTGTGTCGAAGAGTGTCGAGGCCGAAATCGACAATTGTCGAGAGCGGGGACAGTCCAAAGCAACCGTAAATTGTTCGGTCCTGCGTCAGGCACGAAAATTAGATGGGGTTCTAGACAGAGCCGCGCTGAAGCCGAGGTTCAGATGTTTGGGGCCGACCGGGGGCGAGAGCGTGGTTCGGGCGGCGCAGTTCAGCTACAGCCGCAGAGAATCACCGAGGTCAGGGGGAATCCCAGTTGGTGCCAAGCCCGTAGGCCGCCGGCAAGGGGTCGAACGCGCTCAAATCCACGGCGGCGCAACTCAAGCGCCGCACGCGCGCTTGTGAGCTCATGCTGAGTAGTACAGTAAAGGACGACCTCACGATCGCGAGGGATTGGCGGTTGTTTTTTAGGATTATCGCGCTGTCCAAGCCTGTGCGGATCGACGCACACCGCGCCGGGAATACCTTGGTGGCCTCGCCGACCATCCCGCCGGCCGTGCAGATCAAAAATCACGACCTGTTCGCCGGCGTCTAGTTTCTTTTTAAGCTCTTCTGGTGTGATCCGCGCCATTCGAAATTCGCGCACAAAGCGATGCCATCGAACCAGCTTGCGGCTGACGTATACAGCTAGTGCCGCGAACACAAAAAGAAGCCAAAGCATGCCCAGTCTGGCGGCGTATGCGGCAGCACGATCCAGGTCATTGCCGAGGAGAGAGCCGAGTCCGGCATAAGCACCTGACCAGAGAGCGGCTCCAACGGCGTCAAAGGCAAGGAAGCGGAGCCGGCTTATGCCGGACAGCCCAGCTAGAGAAGGCGTTGCCGCATCCAGTCCCACGACGAACTTGGCGAGCATGAGAGTGCGGGCCCCATGGCGGACGAAGGTCTCTTTCGACCGGCGAGCGGCCCCATCCGGGTCGAGCGCAAAGCCAGAAATGAAGTGCAAGATCTGGTCACCCCACCGTCGACCAGCCTCGTACCACACCATGTCGGCCAGCAAACAGGCGATAATGGCAAGAGCAAGGGCGATAGCCAATGTCATCCGTCCCGAGCCTGCCAGCGCCCCCGCAGCAATCAGAACCAGAATTGCCGGTACGGGCAACCACATTTGGCGCGCGAACACAGAAACGAACAGAACCGCGTAACCATGCTTCACAAGAAGCTGAACGATAGCATTCACAGCTGTGCCTCCCGCGCCGCCTCGGTCGTCGCATAGTCCTTGAACTGTTTGCCTAGAGCCTGCGGCGAGTTCGCCTTCTTGCCTGGTTTGCCAAGGCGACGTTCCCAAACCTCGCGCCAGTCCCTTAGACATTGACCTTGACACTTGAACTCTTTTGCAGGTCCGCCCATCCGTCCGCCGCATTCGGGGCACACCCAGTTAAGAATGCCGGAAATGATCTCTTCACTTGTTTCGGACATTGCCTGCGGCATCTGCAATTCTCCTGGTTGGACTAGACTCTCGTGACATCAATGCGGACTCCTCATTGGGCCTTCTTTGTCGGAGGCGAAATGTCGAATTTCCGGAAGCCTCGTCTTAAAGCCAATTCTCGGAGGGTCCCGCCGTAGACAGCGCTACACGAAGTGAACCGCTTCGCGACCGCTGTCTGGAAGGCTTCACGCGTAGGATCGCAGCCAGCTTGGCGCGCGCCCGTGCAAGCTGGGCTTTCACTGTCCCTTTGGGAACACCCAGAACAAGCGCAGCTTCCTGGGTCGTTAAACCGTCGATATCACGCAACTGAAACGTTTTGCGCAGCTTTGGTGAGAGTTGCTTAACGCCCTCGACCAGCCGGTCTCGTGCTTCCGCTGCGGAGCAAACTTCTTCTGGATTTGGCTTCGAATCAGCCAGCCGTTCCGAGAATGTGAGACCGTCTTCCCCCTGCTCCTCGTCTAGCGACAAATAGCTCCCACGGCGGCGTAATTTCATCCGCGCAGCGTTTGTGACGATTGTGGTTAGCCAGGTTGAGAGCTGCGCTTGCCCCCTAAACTGGCCTAGATGCTTGTAAGCGGAAAGGAGAGCATCCTGGACAGCATCTTCCGCGTCTGTTGCGTTGCCCAAGAAGCGGAAAGCCCTCTTGTAAAACATCGGTAGGTAGCGAGACACGACGCCGTCCAGTTCCTGAGCACGCTCGCTAACGAGACCGCTCGGAACTGCTCGCTCTCCTTCCATGAACATTGCTATTGCCGACATAACGCATCTCCTCTTTTTTATGCAACCCAAGAGCCTTCATGGCTACTCAATACCTACAGCAAGATCAGACTCCGTTACTGCCAGCAGCCACCCAAGTACCCCGCCAGCCGGTCGAGTCGGGACGGACTTCTTGGCCTGCGAACAGAACTCGATAACCTTCCCCGATTGGGGCTGAGCGGCGCGCACGAACGGATTCCGAAAGTTCTTCGGTACAAAAAACTCAATCACCTTCGCCATGACTATCTCCTTGATCCTATGAATCCCTGTGGGCCGGGCTCCAATCAGATTTGAAATCCTGATAGCCCTGCCAAATCCATCAGCAGGTACAGCGCACGAAATCGCAACCGCCGTGCGCAAAACTATTTTCGGAACGCGCATGAACCCAAACTCATGTCTCGCTTCTGCGAGCTACATCTGCTGCAATCTACCTCCAAGCAATCGAAGGACCAAAGCGAAGTGCTGGGGAACGTCTCCTAAATCGCTGACTCTAGCGGGAAAGGTTAGTCCGGAGCAGGATGGTGTTGGGAAGTGTCGAAGCCAATCTCGACACCTGTCGAAGATTGGTGACCGGGCAACTCTGGAATCCACAGTTCAAAGAAGCAACCCGAGCCGGTGCGGTGGGGAAGTACGGAAACGCCCTGCTGGATAGCGGGTTACAATACTTTTCGCGGCTCGATACCCAACTTCTTCATGCGGGAGATCAGGGTCGTGCGCTTGATGTCCATGCGTGCTGCGGCGCCGTCAGGGCCTGCTACTCGCCCGTTCGTGACTTTCAGGATGCGGACAATCTCATTGCGCTCATTGGCTTCGCGCGTATCCATCACCGGAACGGACCTGCCATTATTGGTCAGTTCACTGATCGGGGCTTCGAGCGCCGTGCCATGGGTAAGGATCACTGAACGCTCGATGAAATTTTCCAGCTCACGAATATTTCCCGGCCAATGCCAGCTGGAGAGCTTCCTCATGGCCGCAGTGGGAATAGATTCGATCTGCCTCTGCATGCGGCGGCCATACTTCTGCGTGAAGTAGCGGACCAAGAGAGGAATGTCTCCGGGACGTTCGCGCAAGGGTGGGATGCGGATCGGAAACACGTTCAGGCGATAGTACAAGTCGCTGCGGAACTCGCGATTCTCCATCATTGTTTCGAGATCGCGATTGGTCGCCGCCACCAGTCGCACATTGACCTTTTTCGTTCGGTTGCTGCCCAGCCTTTCAAACTCACGTTCCTGCAGAGCGCGCAAGAGCTTCGGCTGGATCTCGATCGGGATATCTCCCACCTCGTCGAGAAATAACGTGCCTTGATCGGCGAGTTCAAGCCGGCCAATCTTCTGTGCAATGGCGCCGGTGAAAGCTCCTCGTTCGTGTCCGAATAGCTCACTCTCGAGCAGTCCGGTGGGGATTGCGGCGCAGTTTAGCTTTACGAAGGTGCGCTGCTTACGATGGCTGCGGTCATGAATGGCACGCGCAATCAATTCCTTTCCCGTGCCGGTTTCGCCCAGAAGCAACACCGTCGAGTCGCTGGGCGCCACAGTTTCCACCAGATTCAAAACGTGGCGGAGAGCCGAACTCTGTCCCACAATTCCTTCAAAGTCGATCTCGCCACGGATTTCATCTTCCAAATACAGTTTTTCCTGTGCGAGCTTGTCTTTCAATTCGGCGACCTCGCGATAGGCCAAGCGATTCTCGATGGCGATCGCCAATTGCCCCGCCGCGCGCAGGAGGAAATCAACTTCTTCCGGGCGGATTGCGTTTTCGACCCGGCTGCCGAGTGTGAGCACACCGAGCGTCCGACCTCGGCTGATCAGGGGCAGAGCGCAGCCCGACTCAAGGGCTTCAGCGTGAACTTCAGTAGCTTCATGGGGAGCCAGCTGTCCACGAATGTGATCCAAAACCACAGGCTTGCCGGTCTTGAATACTGTGCCCATCACGGACTCCTCGATCGGTTGCAGCGCGTCCTCCTTAGCAAATCCCTTACCCTCTGGGAAGTCCATCGCGAGTTGCCGCAAATGTACGCGCTCCACATCGGGCAGCCACACCCCAACGATGTCGCAATGCATGACTTGCCGAATGCTCGCCGACACCGCCCGAAGCAGATCGCGACACTCTAAAGTCGAGACCAAAGTGGTCGTCATGTCCAGGAGCAGCTTCAGTCGGTCGCTCTCGCGTTGCAGTTCCGGTGTTGCGCTCCGCAACTCCTGGGAGTTGAGTGAGTGGTCCAGTAGCATCGAAGAGGTGCTCATTGGTTAAGCCTCCTGAAAGGCTGTGTCGCGGTCGCTATACGTGCCAACCGCATTGGCGGCGCGCAGCAGCCCTTCATAGTGTTGCTTATTCACTGGCGAGATCGTTGCTGACAAAGCACTCATAAACTTCCGTTGCGACGGTTGACCACGACCGGTTTTCGACCACCTCTGCGACGAAACGACGGGTACCCGTTTGTGGATATGCTGGATCTGATGTAACGAAGATGCAGAAGGTTTCGATAAAATGTCGTAGCCCTTGTCCCTGGCGAATCGGGTGCCGGAGCGCTCGGCGATCCCTTCCCGCCGTCTCCAGCTGGCACGATTGAGCGACCGCCGTGCTCGGCAAAAACGCGAGAACAACGGCGATCGCAGCGCAAGCGTTGGAAGCCAGGCAGAAACCTGGGAGCAGGGAGAGAAGGAAGGATTCTAAGCCGCTATAAGAATCCGTTCAAGAGCTAGGCCTTTGCTGATTGTTTAGCGCGTAGGAGCGGTTAAGTCGAGGATTTTGGGCTGAGAGGAACAGCGGAGATTCTGGACAAGAGGGGATGCCGGCTGCGGCAGGTTTGCAGAAAGCTGACCAGAATGCTCTGCGTCTGGGCTGCTCAGGCCGTGCGATTTCCACCCCATACCTTGCGCGCCACCACCATCGGCCGGAAGGCTTGCTCGGCTCGCCAGTTCGTGGCCTCCAGGCCGGGACGGTTCAGGAAGGTGAACAGAGCGTCGCGCTCCCGCAGAAGATGATTGGTCAAGCGTCGATCCCCGCAAGGAGCGGTAGCAACGTTGCAAGCTCCGATCGAGCCTGGCTTCCAATCGTCCCCGGGCCACGGCTACGCCCTGGTCGCTGATCTGTTCTTGCTGACGACGATCGCGCTGTTGCGGAGCTTGCTGCAACAGGGCTTGTAGCTGACGCGGAAACTCTGCTTCCTGCTTCCCCCCCAGCAGAATCATTTCCCCGACAACCTCGCAGCAGATGGGCCAGGCAGCTTTGGTGCAGGGCATGCACAAATCGACGATAGACTGCCCTTCGGTCGCGCACCAGAAAACCGGCAAAGCCTGCGCCCAGTATCCGGGCCGCTTGTTCAAATCGGCGCCCCGGCTGAATCGCATAAACCGGGACTTGGGGAGTGCTGAACATCCGCATCCACCACAACTGGCCTTCCACCTTGCATCCTGTCTCATCCGGGGTCACACTGGGCTGCCCGAACTTGCTGCGCCAAGGCTTGATAGGCCGGTTCTGCCTTCCTGCCCACACGTTCTATCGCCTGGCAAAGCCCCCCTCGGCTCGCCCGCAACCCGAAAGCTTGTTCCGAGAACCGTTGCGGTCTTGCCGTCCGGCAGTCCCAACCCTTGATTCAGTTGGGCGGCCAGCGCCCGCCCTGGTGGTCCCAGTTGGGAGGCCGCACCCCCGATCGCATTCGAGGTTTGCCGTGGATGCTGGCCTTGCACCCGCAGCCGGCAGCACCGGCACCGCCCCAGCTGAATGCGAAACTCAATCCCCTCGACCTGGGGAGGGAATCTCCGTCTGAAACGGAGAAACCGTCTCCTCCTCCTCCAGATCACCTCCACATCGCGGACGCCGGGAGGGCAGCGGTACCTCTACTACTTCGTCGACTTGCTGTCGGGACCGGGCGACGACAGCTTCGACAATACTTCTGGCCGCTTTTCCCTCCCGGTTTCTGGGGTTGGGCTTGGTTGGGCTTGGGGCTGGCGTCGCGAGAAGGGGGCCGCTTGTCGTTTACTGGCTCGCAGAGCGGGGAGTGTTCCAAAACCATGATCCTGATTTGTGTGGACCAGTCTAAGGTGAAAACCGTGGGGAGGACGGATATCGACCCACCCGAATTGAATCCTGTGACAGTCTGGCACCATCCTAAGAGCAACATCCTAAGAAACGAGCGTCATGAGCGACCAGGCAGGGAAAGTCTTGGTGGTGGAGTCTGACGATAGTCTCAGAGAGCACCTCGTCGAAGTGCTGAGCGACGCGGGATATGAGGTCTCGACCGACTACGAGCAGGGAATTAAGGCGGTCCTCGCATTCGATCCCGACGCGGTGGTTATGGGCGCGGATCCGCCCCAGCTCGATTGCTGTGACCTTCTCTCAGAAATCAAGGGCTCTGAGCGCAGTCAGAACATACGGGTTGTGATGCTATCTCCAGGAGGATCCGCCGAGCGTACTCGGGGCCTCGAGCTCGGTGCCGACGATGTGGTGTCAGTCCCCTTCGACTCCCATGAATTGCTGTCGCGGGTGCGTTCCCAACTGCGAAACAAATCTGTTGCGGACGGGTTTCGCCAGCGGTTGCGCCGTGCCGAGGAAAATCAAAACACTGCCCAGCAGGTGGTGACCGCAGTCAACGAAGAGAGGCGAACGCTTCGGGTTGGCGGACTGGCAACTGTTGCCGTCCTTATTGTTGCTTCCCTGGTCCTTCTGTTCTTCTACCGCCGCACCCAGGAACAGAATACACGGGTCTATGCGGCCATCACCCGATTGCAGACGGGCGTGCTGACAGAACAACAGTTGATGGAACGTTCGCGTCGGGCCCTCGAAGACCGTGACCGCGGCCCATCCCCGGCGGGCGATCCCCAAAAGCTTCAACTTCAGAAGAAGAGTGAAGACTTGAGATCACAAATTGCAACCAGCAAGACAGAAAACGTTTCGGTTTTGCAGAGTCAATTGGCTGCAGTAGAAAGCCGCCTGCAGAAGATTGAGACCGACGGTAAGTTTGCTGAGAGAATTATCCAGGCCTATGAACCCAGCGTCTGCCTCATCCACGTGGTGCTTGCCTTCCGCGAGCACACTACGGGATTGAGACTGCGCTATGCTGGGGTAACGAGCACCGGTGCGCCTGAAACCGACGAACACAACAATCCGCTCGTGGGCCTCACCGGGAATGGCCCTGAAGTACACCTGGATGTCTTCGGCACCGGCTTTCTCGTCTCCGACGGTGGCCGAATTCTCACCAATCATCACGTGGCCGAGCCTTGGTGGCAGAATGACGATCTGAAGGAAATGCTCGATCAAGGTGTTGAGCCGGTGATAATCGAGATGACCGCATATTTTCCCGGCATTAGCAACGGCATTGCCGTCAACACCGAGAAGATTTCATCGGCTGCCGACGTTGCTGTGGTGAAAGGAAACGTTTCAGACCTGGGAATCAAACAAATAGCCCTTGCCGATGGCCGCGGTTCGGCTGTCAGGGGTGGGCCGGTCGTGCTGCTAGGATATCCCACTGGTCTTGATGCAATTCTGGCTCGGGCAGGCGCGGAGGCGCTCCAGTCCATCGCGACCGCATCCAAAGGTGATCCGAAGCAGGTGATCGAAGAACTCGCCCGCCGTCAGCTGATCCGGCCTACCACCACCCAAGGGCACATCGGCGACGTGCTGCCGGACAAGATTGTCTATGATGCCCAAACCACGTCGGGCGGCTCTGGCGGTCCGCTTTTCAACAATGAAGGCAAAGTGATAGGAATTAACTTTGCCATGGTGCGCGAGTTCGGAGGATCGAACTTCGCCATTCCTGTCGGCTACGGGAAGTCTCTTCTAAAACCTTAACCCCCGCAGAAACCGATCGGCAAGCCTACGGGCAGCAACCAGGTGGGCTTCTATCCCAAGCGAGGAACTGATGGATGTTTGAGAGCATTCTCTGCTAGGTAACGGAATATGATCCTGAGGTTCTTGAGTCCCGGATTGAGCTGGCAGGCGAAATTGCTGGCGAGGGGCGCGAGGGAAGACGGGTTGGCACGCTATTCACACGCGGGGATGAGAATGCCGTACTCGCGAGATCCAGGGCCTTGATATTGGATCCTTTGTTGGGGCATTCTGACACCAAGTCTCCCACCAGCTTCGATCGCAAGTGGGCGTGACTATTAATAGCCACTGATAGAGAAGGAACTGAGCCATGACAGCACTGCAGGAATTCAGGTGTGAGGTCTGTGGACTGGTGACTACGAATCCCACCCACTGGTTCGTGATTCGATGTGGAGACTCTGCTCTTACCGTGTACCGTTGGAACTCGGAAAGCGCAAACGCGGCCGGAGCCCGGCATTACTGCGGTGAAGCTCATGCCGAGGTGTACATTAGCCGCTGGTTCGAATCAGTGTGCGCGCCGCCGAAGCCAAGTTTTACATAGCGCCTCACCGGTCTCAGCTCCATGCCGCGAGCGCCGCGCGTAGGCAGTTGGGCCGACCTCGTCTTCAAGAACCCAACTCTGCCGTGCAACGAAAGCGACAACTCGCTTTCGCATGCCATCATCCAGACAACTCACACACGCAAGCTGTCGGTAGATGGAAGGCGAGAACCGCAAACCTCGCTGCCCTAAAGGTCAAACCTACGGGAACGAGCGTTTACTCTTCCGCCCTCAGTACTGCACACGTGACCTTGTGACGTGTGCAGTTTGCGCTCTGCTGCCGGCGTCAGGCTGCCGGCCTCGGCAACCACGACAAAACAACGACGATGTCGTAGTTCCATTCCGACTCCCATGCTCATGAGGCATCGATGCCAGCGCAACAAAGTATGCTCGAAGCGCGCTACCAATGGCTAAATGTCGCAATCTAACTTTGTGAGTTTTCCCGGAAGCAGCTTTGGCAGACATTCAGTCATGCCTGACCTGCATGGGTGCAAGGTCCAAGGAGGTAGACTTTCCCGGCATATAAGTGAGTCGGAGCGCGGAAAGTTGGTTCGTCAGCAAGAGCGGAGAAAAACCATGCCGAAAAAGCTCGAAGGTAAGATCGCTGTCGTCACCGGTGGCACCGAAGGGATTGGATTGGCTACGGCAAAGCTTTTTGTCAAACAGGGCGCCTACGTTTTTATCACGGGCCGTCGGCAAAAGGAACTCGACGAGGCCGTGAAGACGATCGGGAGCAACGTCTGTGGCGTCCAAGGAGACGTTGCCAAGTTGGCCGACCTGGATCGTCTTTACAAGACCATCGCTGAGGCGAAGGGGCGAATCGATATTGTTTTCGCCAATGCCGGTGTTGGCGAATTTGTCCCCTTTGGCGCGGTCACCGAAGAGCATTTCGACAAACTATTCAACGTTAATGTGCGGGGAACATTGTTCACGGTGCAAAAGGCCTTACCGCTACTGAAAGATGGTGGCTCTATCATTCTCAATGGCTCGGTCGCGAGTGTTAAGGGCACTGCCGCCTTCGGCGTCTACGCCGCGAGTAAGGCTGCAATCCGCTCGTTCGTGCGAACCTGGACGACAGATCTGAAGGACCGTCGTATCCGCTCAAACGTTGTTAGTCCGGGTCCGATCAATACGCCACTGGTGAGTCGGCAACCTCCGGACGTGATTGCGCGGATTGTTTCCACCATCCCGATGGGACGCATGGGGGAGCCCGATGAAGTCGCAAAGGTGGCGTTGTTTCTGGCGTCGGACGACTCCAGTTTCGTTACCGGCATCGAACTATTTGTCGATGGTGGCAGAGCGCAGATCTAATCGAGGATGATCAAACGCCGACATCCCGACGACCTCTTCGCGGTTAGGAAGACCAAGGCGATCCCGTTCGAATTCGTGCTCGATGAGCTTGCCGGTGTCGACCCGTGGACCCGGCCGATGTTTGGCTGCACAGCGGTCTACGTGGAGGAGAGAATCGTATTCATCCTGCGGGATAAGAAGGATCGCGACAATGGCGTGTGGGTCGCGACAACGAAGGAGCGCCATGCCTCGCTCCGGCGCGAACTACCAAACCTCCGCTCCATCGCCGTGTTCGGCGTCGGCGAGACCGGATGGCAGATGCTCCCCGTCGACGCTGAGGACTTCGAGCAGAGCGTGCTCCTGGCCTGCGCGCTGGTGCGCGCCGTTGACCCGAGGAATCGGCAAGGTGCCGAAGCCGACGGAAGGCGGGGGGGCGAAAGGCGGGGGGCGACTCGGGAGGACGCGTTCCCCGGAGCCATCGTGAGTGAGCCGGCGAGTTTGCTGTGCCCGACGGGTGGTCCCGCAGTCGACGGAGGGAGGGTAAATTGGCCTCGGTCGTTCCGAAACCAATCACCCCTTCGAATAAGAATAAGAAAGATGGTCGTGGGATCTCCCGGTTGAAAGCTCTAATGAATGAAGTGCTTCGAAGAAGGTGGAGTTGTCCTTCCTATGCGAAACAGCGTCAATCAAGCTGCAGCCGAGTCCGGTACGATTCGAAATCCATATCGAGAGCATCTATAGAAAAGCGAGAGCATCTATAGAAAATAGAAAGAAGATTATGTCTACGATTATCCAAGCCAGTCCCCTCGAGAAAATGTCGCGAGAACCTTTGCCAACCGGAGATTCGTGCGTCCTGGTCATTTTTGGAGCTTCGGGCGATCTGACGAACCGGAAGCTGATCCCGGGCCTCTACAACCTGGCATGTGTGGGCTGCATGAACCCTGAGTTCGAAGTTCTCGGCATTGGCCGCACGCCGATGAGTTCGGAAGAGTTTCGCAAGAAGACGGGGGTGGCGGCCGCAAAGTCGAAGGACACACGCGACTTCAGCCCGTCGGGATGGACTGACTTTGAAACGCGCCTGCACTACATGGTGGGTGACATCAATGATCCGAAGTGGTATGCGCAGTTACGCGTTCGTCTGGAGGAGATGGAGAAGAATGGTTCGAGCCCAAACCATTTGTTCTATGTATCGACGCCCGCGTCAGTAGCGGGACCCATCATTGAAGGTTTGGGAGCGGTTGGACTGAACCGCCGCGACAAAGGGTGGACGCGAATTGTTCTGGAAAAGCCCTTTGGGCGGGACCTGGAATCGGCGCATGCGCTGAATGACGTGGTGCGCGGTGTATTCGACGAAAAAACGGTGTACCGGATTGACCACTATCTGGGCAAAGAGACCGTGCAGAACATACTCGTATTCCGCTTCAGCAACTCACTGTTCGAACCGGTGTGGAACAGAAACTACATCGACTATGTGGAGATCACCGCGGCGGAAAGGGTGGGAATCGAAAGCCGCGCGGCGTTCTACGAAGAGACCGGCGCTCTGCGCGATATGGTGGCGAACCATCTGCTTCAGTTGCTAGCGCTGACGGCGATGGAGCCGCCCTTAGCGTTTGATGCGGATTCGGTGCGTGAACAGAAGGTGCAGGTACTTCGATCCATTCGGCCAATGAGTGTCGAGGATGTAGCACGATTTACTACCCGTGGGCAGTATGGTTCTGGCCTGATTGACGAAAAACAGGTACCAGGTTATCGGCAGGAGCCGGGAGTGGACCCCAGTTCCATAACGGAAACATACGCGGCGGTAAGATTTCAGATTGAGAACTGGCGTTGGGCCGGAGTTCCGTTCTACATCCGAACCGGGAAGCGTCTGGCACGAAATCTGACGGAAATCCGCGTGCATCTCAAACCGACGCCACAAGCCTTGTTTGCGAGCACGTCGTCGGTTATTAAGCCGAATGTCATCACAATTAGCATTCAGCCGGACGAGGGAATCTCGATTGCATTCGACGCGAAGCGACCGGGAACGCAGGTGCGGACGGTAACGGTTCAGGCCAACTTCTCTTACCAAGAGAGTTTTGGGTCGAAGGGGCCGGTTGCGTACGAAACTTTGCTGCTCGACTCGATGCGTGGCGATGCAACGCTATTTACGCGCCGAGACGAAGTAGAGGCGGAGTGGCGCATCATTACACCGATTGAAGAAGCGTGGGCGCAATTACCGGCTCCCGCTTTCCCCAACTATGCCGCGGGCACCGAAGGACCCAGCTCGTGGCAGGAACTGCTCACCATTCGTGGCAAGACTGCCGAACGGGCGAACGGCCAGTAAGATCTCGCGTTTAGGCTACTTTGCTGTCCCCACGCACAAGCCGACCGGTGCATACATCATGTGGACCGGATCGCCCGACGCGTATTTGCACATCAGGGGACGCCCATAGACGTATCGACCTCGAAATAATCCAGTATTCCGTTCGAAGTCGATCTGCTCTTGTTTAGAACCAGGTGAACTCGAATCGGGATGGAGAATGTGCAAGAACCGTAAATTGAACCTGGTTTTGCGACCCGACTGGCATCGCGTTACTCCAAAAGAGAAGAGTCGTTGGGCGCCTCAATTTTCATCGTAGGAGGGTAAACACATGCCGCATCAGAAGTTCGCAGTGCAACGAAACCAAGCTCCCGCAAAAGGATCTGGCGAATTCCTGATCGGAGGCGATCTTCGGGTTACGCGCCTGGGATTCGGCGCGATGCGAATTACGGGAGATGGAATTTGGGGCGAGCCCGCAGATCGGACTGAGGCCGTCCGGGTCTTGCGGCGCGCTGTCGAATTGGGCATAAATTTCATAGACACTGCGGACTCCTACGGTCCGGGAGTGAGTGAAGAGATCATTGCCGAGGCATTGTACCCGTATCCGGCAGGCTTGGTCATCGCCACCAAGGGCGGCTATGCGCGCCCAGGTCCCAACCAGTGGGTTGAAAATGGCAAGCCGGAACACCTGAGATCCGCCTGCGAAGGCAGCCTGCGCCGGTTGCGTCTGGACCGGATTGATCTTTATCAGTTGCATCGAATTGATCCGAAGGTGCAGGCTGAGGATCAGTTCGGCGCTCTCAAGGACTTGCAGGCGCAAGGGAAAATCAAACACATCGGCCTATCGGAAGTGAGCGTGCGACAGATTCAGCACGCGCAAACGCTTATTCCGATTGTGAGCGTCCAGAATCGTTACAGCGTGGCCGACCGGGGATCGGAAGACGTCCTGGAATATTGTGAAAAAGAAGAAATGGGGTTCATTCCATGGTTCCCATTGGCGGCCGGTCGTGTTTCCGCTTCTGACGGCCCTATCCGTCGTATCGCAGCCCGATCGAAAGCCACCCCATCACAGGTGGCTCTGGCATGGCTGCTGGCTCGATCTCCAGTCATACTACCGATCCCGGGAACCTCGAGGGTCGAACACCTCGAAGAAAATGCGGCGGCAGCGGAGTTAAAGATTGACGCAAACAAAATGCAGGAACTAGACCGTATGGCGCGTGCCAGCTAGGAAAGAGCGGCCGCTTGTGGTGACCTGTTGAACACCACGCAGCTGTGACCCTTACGGACCTTACGGATGAGTCGCCGCGCCATGTTGGCCCCCATCCTTCCAAGACCGATCATGCCTACTTGCATAGTTATCTCCTTAGGCAACAGCCGGCACCATCAGCCAGATCGCTCGTGGTTTCTCCAGTTTCTCTACGACGTCTGGAAGCGACGCGGCGCCGATCGCCTTTTCTTTGACCAGTTCTAATAAGTCGACGATCTCCGGCGGGCAAGGCGACTCGGTCCTCAAAAGATACACTACGTCGATGGGGGAACCAGCGGAGGAGTTTGGGGTCTGGAGCGAAGTTATTGCATGATGATTGCATGATGATGGGGGGCGAGACCGAGGTCGTCCAGCGACTCGACCCAATTTTCGCTGCCCTCGCTCCGGGGATGGGTGACATTCCGCCCACCGCGGGGCGCGACCAGATTGATGAGACCGCCGAACAGGGCTACCTGCACGCGGCCCAAACGGCGCCGGCCACTTCGTCAAGATGGTCCACAACGGAATCGAATGTGGCGTCATGGCGGTATACGCGGAAGGTCTCTCTATTCTCCGTAAAGCTAGCGTCGGCAAGCAAGCAAACGTCGCAGTCGACGCCGAAACTACGCCTTTGCGCCGACCCCAAACAGTATGAGTGCGACATGAGTCTGCGAGACAAGGCGGAGGTTTGGCCTCGCAGTAGCGTGATCGCTCGTGGCTGCTGGATCTGACAGCCGCGGCCCTCGTTCAGGACCCGAATCTTTCGAGGTTCGCCGGCCGTGTTCTCTAGGTTTTTGAGAGCCTGGTAGATGGCGCCGAGAGGGCGATTCTCTAAATGGGACGTGGAAACAGACGGTTGTCCCTTGAGAATCAGGGAGTGGGTGCATCATATTAGTATAGTTACAGTTAGTTACACGTCAGCAAATGCAAACGCTTTGCCTGTGCCGAACGTCTGGGGTATTCTTCGGGCAGAAGCTGGTTGAGATACCGTTTGAAGGGAGTATAAAAGCAATGGCACAGAGCAGTGCAAACAACGTGACTCCGATACACAGCGGCGGGATCCTCCCCGCCGGGGCAATGGCGCCAAATTTCACATTGCACGTGACGCCCGATCAAACCCTGACTTTGAGTGACTTGCTGGGGCGTCCCGTGATCCTGGCGTTCTATCCTGCGGACTGGAGCCCGGTATGCGGTGACCAGATGGCTCTCTACAACGAGATCCTCCCCGAGTTTCGCAAGTTTGGAGCGGAACTGCTGGGGGTGTCCGTGGATGGTGCTTGGTGTCACGATGCATTTGCGCAGAACCGTCATCTGCATTTCCCGCTGCTCGCCGATTTTGAGCCCAAAGGAGCCGTTGCCCGGCAATATGGCGCCTATCGCGCCGCCGATGGCGTCTGCGAGCGCGCTCTGTTCGTCGTCGACAAGAAGGGAATGATCGCCTGGAGCTATTGCTCGCCGATTGCCGTGAATCCCGGTGCGGACGGGATTCTGCAGGCGCTCGAGGATTTGCCGAAATAGGAGGAGTTATGGCCGCACTTAAGGTGCCCATCACTGCCGAAGACCACATCCAAGGTCTTGAAACGGCGGACGTGACCCTGGTGGAGTACGGCGACTACGAGTGTCCGCATTGCGGACACGCCTACCCCGTCGTCCAGCAAGTTCAGAAGCAGTTTGGAAAACGGCTCCGGTTTGTGTTTCGCAATTTTCCCTTAAGCGAAATGCATCCTCAAGCCGAAGCTGCCGCCGAGGTGGCGGAGTTTGCCGGCGCGCAAGGCAAGTTCTGGGAGATGCACGATGAGTTATACGAAAATCAGCAGCGCTTGGGCGAAGCACTGTTTTTGGATCTCGGCGAAAAGCTCCAGCTATCCACCACCGCATTGCGTCAGACATTGGAGCAGAGAACATTCGAAGCCCGTGTCCGCGCCGACTTCAAGGGCGGTGTCCGCAGTGGAGTGAATGGAACGCCGACGTTCTTCATCAACGGGCATCGTCATGATGGTTCCTTTGACTTTGAAACCCTGGTTTCAGCGATTCACCAGGCCATGGGAACGGCGAAAAGCGCCTAGAGGTAGGCGGAAAGCCCACGCATCTGAGTGAGTCGACGCACCGCGTCTGTCCAGGATGACGATGTTAAGAAGGGAGAGAGAAAATGCCGGTCTGTTTCGAGAGGGACATTCGACCGCTGTTTAGGCAGGTCGATATCGACCGCATGAACAAACATAACGTTTTTCTCGACAACTATACATATATGGCGGATCCTTCAAACGATTACGGCAATGCTCAAAGTGTCGAGGGCAGTGTGACAAACCACTCCATGCCTCCCGGTGGCCCTTATTGGAGCAATGAGCAGTTGATCCTCTACAGGCAATGGAGAAGCGACGGATATTTGCCTTGATCCGTAAGGAGTTCCCGCTCGATGAATGCCTGACGATGAAGAGCTTGCCCGCTACGAGAAAGATCGGTTCTGAACTTCGGTGAGTTCCACTTGACCGATACCGCTGAAAAGAACTTGAGGGCGCGGGGCTCATCGAGCTTGTGGCGACCCCTGCGGGTGTCGACCTTCCGCAATCTGTTGGTCGCAGATCTGGTCTCCGATATCGGCACTTTCATGCAGAACGTTGGGGCTGCATGGTTGATGGTGTCACTGGGGGCCGGGCCGATTTACGTCGCGCTCACCCAGACCGCTGCTTCGCTACCATACCTTCTACTGGCCCTTCCGGCGGGCTCTGCCGGCGATATCTTTGACCGCCGCAAACTGGTTCTGGCCACCGAGTCGTGGATGATGGGCGTAGCTCTGCTTCTGGCAGGCTTGACCATCGCTGGTTTCATGTCGCCCTGGCTGCTGCTCGTATTGACGTTTGCGCTCTCCGCCGGAGATGCGTTCGAAACACCGACGTGGCGCGCAATTCTGCCTGAACTGGTGCCCAAGGACGATCTTGCAGCAGCATCAGCGCTTAACGGGATCGAATTCAATCTCGCCCGGGCGGTTGGGCCTGCACTCGCGGGCATGGTCATAGCCGTCGCGGGCGTCGCCACCGCATTTGTCGTGAACTTCGTGTCGTTTTTCGGCGTCATTCTGGTGGTTGCAAGGTGGAAGAGGCCGATTCGCAAGCGGACCGCGCCACCGGAAACGTTGACGGGGGCGACTGTTGCCGCCATTCGCTATGTCCGCCACTCGCCCGCGATCCTCACCGTGGTGGTTCGGACAGGCATAGTAATGTTCTTCTCAAGCGCGCTGTTTGCCTTACTGCCGACCGTCGCCCGGAGCGTGAATGAGACCGCAATTGGATACGGGATCTTGCTCGGATGCTTTGGGGCGGGGGCAATTGGCGGTGCATTGATAATGCAGTCAGCCCGCGCCAGATGGTCCACGGAAGTCGTTGTTTCGACGGGAGTGGTGATTTTGGGGTTGGTGATCGTAGCGCTCAGTGGCTTACACAGATTGAGCACGCTTGCTCCTGTGATGCTCGTTGGCGGTGCGGCCTGGGTAACTTTCATTTCCCTGATCAGCGCTCTAGTGCAGAACCTGGCCCCGGACTGGGTACGAGCGCGAGTGCTTGCAATCTTCATCCTGGTTTATCAGGGGAGCTTCGCACTGGGGAGCGCAGCTTGGGGCGCGTTGGCTCAACGAGCCGGCATCCGAATCGCTCTTGTTTGTGCCGGAGTTGGAACCATCGGAAGCCTGATGTTCGTGCTCTTCGCAAAACTTCCTGAGTCGATCGCGGATCTGAGTCCATGGAACCACTGGCGCATGCCGGTTGTCGTCCGCGAAGCTACAGCCGACCTTCACCGGGGACCGGTATTAGTTACGGTCGAATACACGGTCATTCCAGAACGCGAGGCGGAGTTCGTGACGGCGATGCATCAATATGGTCGCATACGACGTCGCGACGGCGCATATCGGTGGGGGATCTTTCGTGATACCGCAGTCGCGGATCGATATCTGGAGATATTTCTCGTGAATTCGTGGGCAGAACATCTGCGTCAACACGAACGGCAGACCCAAGCGGACCGCGAAGTGGAGCAACGCCTATCCAGCTACGTCGCCGCCGACCCCAAGGTACGTCATCTGATCTACGCGAAGTCAATAGAAACATAGCCGGGAACAGACGGCGGCGACGGTGGCGCCCCGCTTTGCCGCACCTACGCTCCGGCGCTAGAACGCGCGAATGGCCGCCAAAAAGAAAACCACGAAGAAGGCGAAAAAATCCCTACAAGAAAGTGACACCAACGACGGCGGAGAAACGTTCTCAGAAGTTGACGAAGAAGAGACCTGTGCCGAAGGGGGCGGAAACATAAAGAGAGTTGCGGATAAGAAACAGCCTGGGAAGAAAAGCGAGAGTGTGGATCAGTTGGCGTTCTCACCCGAGGGTGGAGGATCGCGATCGGGTGGACAGTCGGGAGATTTACATTGGTTGTCCCGCCTCGAAGCTGCCGATTGGGAGAGCGTTGACGAGTTGATCCAGGAAGGGAATGCATTCGAAGCCGACCTCGTCGCTGGTGTCGAACGCGCTGACAACACGGACGAGCAGGAAGTTCGCAGGCACGAGGTAACGAAGGACGATGTTCCTGGCGAATATCTGGACAAAGAATAAGGCGGCCCGTCCCGGTGCAGTACTCTCGATACAAGAACGGTACAACGAAAACCTGTTCCTTGGTGTTCTCGGCCCTAGTGGCAAGGCATTCCGCGTTCAAATTATTTGTTCATGGCAGCAATGGCAAGTATCGCCAGCTCCCGCAGCCGCCGCTCAAGTGCCTTCCGATCACCCTGCACCTCTGGGTCGTGTTTGGCTCCCTCTGCCGTTCGCACCAAGATGTGGACGATCTGCTGCACGGTGAGCCCCTGTGGAGGGCGTCCAATCTCGCCCGTTGTCTGGAGCGAGCGCAAAAATCGTGTGAGCCGGTCTTCGTATTTCGTATTCAGGTCGCTGATTCTCGCCCGCGCCAGCATTGAGAAAGTCTCCTGCAGTTCCGGCATGTGCTCAGATTTGCTGAATAGCTCAAACTCCATTCCAAAGTAGGCATCGAGTAACCCAGTCAGCCGGTCGACAGCCGTGCCGCCCGCGCTCTCGGCGGCAGCGCATCGCTGCCGCACCTGGTCGCCGAGATATTCAAGAATTGCCAGAAAGACCGCCGCTTTGTTCTCAAAGTGCAGGTATACGGTGCGCTTGGCCACACGTGCCGCGTTGGCAATATCATCAATGGAAGTCTTGCGATATCCGTACTGGGTGAACAGCTTCAGTCCCGCCAACACGATGGCATTGGGTTTGGCCGAACCACCCTGCCTGGCGCCTGCGCCTTTTTTCTGAACCTTTTTCACTGGCAAACCATCCAACGGTGCAGAGTATACCAGAAATGACTATACGGTATACTAGAGAGAGAGAAGAGAGGGAGAGAGAGAGAGAAGTGAACATGACGAAGGTAGCCGTGGTCACAGGGCTTCAGAATCGACAAGGCTATGACGAAGATTTCTAACCATACGATTTTGATCACCGGCGGAACATCCGGTATCGGGTTCGAGCTTGCCACCCAACTTCTAGCGCTCGGCAACACGGTCATTATTACGGGGCGCAATCAAGCCAAGCTCGATCGCCTCAAGAGGGAATACCCTCTCCTGCACACGATCCAAAGCGATGTCAACGATCCCAAGGCGATTGCGTCGCTTTACGAGCGCGTGAGCCGGAAGTATCCGGCACTTGACATCTTGATCAACAATGCTGGCGTTATGCGAAAGATCAATCTTCAGGACAAAGGCTGCGACCTGGAGGACATCAGCCGGGAGATCGAGACGAACCTCATCGGACCGGTGCGCATCGTGAAGCAGTTCCCGCCAATGTTGAAGGCGCAACCAAGCGCGGCAATCGTCAACGTGTCGTCAGGGCTTGCCTTCACCCCGTTTCCGATTTCTCCCATCTACTGCGTTGCCAAGGCCGGTGTTCATTCCTTTACACAGTCTCTGAGAGTTCAGCTTAAGAACACGAGTGTCAAGGTCTTTGAAATGGCGCATCCGTCTACACAAACGCCCCTGCAGAACGGATTTGCTCCCTCCGACACAAAGGGCAGCCCCATGATGGATGTGAAGAAGCTCGTGCGACAAGCCATCCGCGGGTTTCAGAAGGACCACCTTGAGATACTGCCTGGCTTCAGCAAAGTTCTGAGGCTCGTAAGCCGTATCGCACCGGGTCTGGCAGTAAAGGCGGCCAGCGGTCCGGTGGATGCCATGCTGGCGCAGACAGAGCTCTAGCCTCGATAGGAGGATGGTGACCAACGATGATCGGCAAAAACACCTGACCGAGCTATGTCCTGTTTTGGGGTGAATTGCATTTCGTGCGGTTAAGCTGCAAGCGAATTTCGAGAGGGTATACCAACAATCCGAATGGCGGGTTGGGGAGTCTAATGCACCATGCGTGTACGAAAGGACTTAATCGGTTTCATCGCAGTGATTCAGTCGATTCTTTTTTTGACCCATTATTTCCTCTATGAGACTTGGACCTTTTCTTCCGCTGGGAGCGAAACCCCCGGTGCGTACTGGATCGCACTCGTCCTCGGGTTTTTGTCAGTGAGCTTTGTTGCCGCTTCGCTCCTTGCCTTTCGCTATACAAATGCTGCTCTGCGCGCATTTTACAAGGCTGCTGCGGTTTGGATGGGTCTGGTGAGCTTCCTCTTTCTCGCCGCGGTCTCCTCCTGGATTATTTTCGGAGTTGCGCGGTTGGCGGGGCTGAACATGAACTTCCATCGGACCGTGGAATTGCTGTTCGGTGCTGCCGTAGCGGCTGGACTTTACGGGGTTTTCAACGCAAGCTGGACGCGGATCACGCGAACGACGGTGCGGCTCGCGAATTTGCCGGCAGCGTGGCGCGGGCGAAGAGCCGCGCTGATCAGCGATGTGCATCTGGGGCACGTGCGCAACGGCAGTTTTCTGCGGCGCTTGATTGCGAAGACCTTGAGGGAAGAGCCGGACGCGATTTTTGTTGCTGGTGATTTGTACGATGGGACGGCCATCGACGCGCGGCGAGCAGCGGAGCCATTGAACGAACTGGTGGCGCCACAGGGTGTGTATTTCGTCGCGGGAAATCATGAGCAATTTGGCGACGACAGTAAATATCTGAAGGCCATCGCCGCCGCCGGGGTGCGCGTGCTCTGCAACGAGAAGGTGGAAGTGGACGGTTTGCAGATCATTGGAGTTCCGTACCGAAACGCGACACAGAACGGGCAGCTCGCTTCGGTGCTGCATGAGATCGGCGTGGATCGCGACCGAGCGAGCATTCTGTTGACGCATGCGCCTGACCATCCGGAGGTCGCCGAGGCCGCCGGCGTCTCCCTGCAGCTGTCCGGGCATACGCACCTTGGGCAGTTCTTACCTTGGAGTTGGATGGCGCGGCGGATTTACCGGCAGTTCGTGTACGGCTTAAGCCGGATCGGGAAGATGCAGGTTTTCACTTCGAGCGGAGCAGGAACCTGGGGACCACCGCTGCGGCTGGGATCGAATCCCGAGATCGTAATGCTTCAGTTCGAGTAAGGGGAAAGAGCTCGTGCACCTCAGGAGGGGCATCGAGGAATGGCCCCGGTGCTATTCGCCTCGATATACAGGTGCCAAATGTAGGAGCGACCTGCGTGGATGGAGCGATGGAGCATCTATTCTTGGATTGCGCTCCCGACCGTGACGTACGGCGGATACGCCCTCCGACTCTTAACTCAGGCCAACGCCCCGAGATCGTTTCGCCTCACCTCTTTCGCGTGGGCCGCGCCCATGCCAGCGTGCTCCTATAGATGTATTGATATCGCTTCTGTACTACACGTTCACACGTTCATGGCTAGGACGTCCTTGTCGATAGCGGTCAGGCATACCGGTTGCGCAACACATGTCGTCGGCGTACTGGCTCAATCGGGCGGTTTCTTTCTCCACATAGTCAAGGGGGAGCCAAACGGTGCTTCCGTCGGCACCACCGTGACCACAATCGTCGCCGTACTACTTGTTTGCGCCATTGGCGTATTGGTGTATGGGCTGTTTGCCGTTCGCTGAGGTGCTCACGGTAGAAGATTGGCACCGTCCATCGTGGACGAACTTCCCGCTGAGAAAATCTGGCTTAAGGAGACGATATGCAGTGACACGCAGGTATCAAGAGATGTCAGCAGACACCGTTTGATCCCAATCTGTCGACTGACTACGAATCACTCGGAATCCGCAGTTTTCCTGAGGTCTTTGGGCGATCCGGTGTGCCAGTTGGGGCCAGATTTTAGCGAATTACCTGGCTCCGGCGGCGCGGGCCACCGATTCGCGGCAATACGACAAGGGACCAGTAGCCGCTGCGCATGGCGCTCCTGCAAATGCATTCCCGGCGAATCGACAGTCAGGGACCGCGTTAATAATCCCGTCTAGAATTTTTCGAAGAAGTGGACGGTTTTCATGCCGGCTTTTTCAGTGTAGTAGACGGTGACCTTAGTTGTTTTCTCGGCTCCCTTTGAAATGTCCTTACCCGCATCGGCGGCTGCGTGACCGGATAGCTTAAATGTTTCTTCTGCGCCGTCTGCAGTTTTGACTGCCATGGTCTTGGTAGCGCGGTCGATATGCGTAACAGTTCCGTCGATCGATTTGACGCCCTCCTTCCCGACGTCATCGACCTCAACGGCTGTCTTCTCGGTGCCCTTTGCGGTGTAATGGGCTACGACGTCTGTGCCTTCCTTCAGCCCGTGAAAAGAGTCTGCGCCGCCCATCGCTGTCTCGTGCGCACCCGCTTCGACACCGTGCACAGTGGTCTGGTCGACAAACTTGATCGTATGCTCGGTGCCGTCCTTAGTTCTCACCACCATGGCTTTGCTTCCCGAATCCAGCTTGGTAATCGTTCCGTGGACAGCAGTGACGACGTCCTGTGCGGCCCAGACCAGAGCACTCAAAAGGAGAAGCGCACAAGATGCACAAATAGCGTTTTGGTTTTTCATTTCCGGCTCCCTAAAACTTTGATCGGAATTTGCTGTCTAAGCCGAGGGCCTCAATACCGAAGCTCCGGCTGCTCTAAAAGAGTCGCAGCTCCGCCACTGCGGATCATAACATGGCAACGTGAGACACCAAGGGTCCAAGATCGGTCTGGTCTCGGGCCATTTCTATGCTTTAACCAGAATGGAAACGACGGAGATTTCGCGCCACCCCAAATACAATAGCATTTACCCTGCCTTTTTCTATAGAGGACTATCCTCACAACCCGGAGTCGCCGCCGGGGCCTGTACCAAACATGTAATTGTCGCAAGCATCTGTGAAACGACTGCGTCAGAACCCGAGAACCTGTACGCGAGCGCAGCCAAGAACCTGCCAGTGGGGGCTTGTTGGAACAAAACACGAGTCACCTTCTCTCTTAGGCAAACTTTGTGAGAGGTCGACTCCCAAGTCATCGCTGCGGAACTTCTGTGGAACGTTCACTTCCTTTTGTGTTGCTTGCGATGCCGACACCTTATTCGCGTTCTGAATTTCTGAACACCTCAGAAACCATAGAATTCAGCGTAGATTTTTCTACAGGTATGATGGCGGGTGAAACTCTTCGATCGCGGCCAGTTTAGATTGACTATTCCGGCTTTTAAGTACAGCTCGACAGCCACACTGTTCGCGTTTTTCAGTTCCGCACACCTCAGAATCCACAGAATTCGCCCTGGGGTTTTCTACAGGTACGATGATTTGGTGTGGAAAAAGGTTCGAGGCGCGATTAGTGGATTCGCGGACCGAGTCCAGGTTGGAGATTTGCGGATAAGGATTTTGCTTCGTACCGAAGCAGTTCGCTTTGGGAACTCCTCAACTTTGTCTTTTCTAGCAGCCAGTGTGATGACTTGGCAGGTGTTGGTCCCTGCGTCTATGGATAAGACTTCGGAGCAGATGCTGCGGGACGTGCTTCCATTCTCTCAAGATTGGACCTAGCGTGCTGGTAATCAGGCTGGATATTCAGTGCTTTCTTGTACATGTCGATAGCAAGGTCACCGCGGCCGGTTTGCTCATACAACACTCCCAAATCAAAATACGCCGGAGCATACGATGAATTGTGCTCGATTGCCCTGGTCAGCTCCTTACCGGCAGCCGGTAGGTTTCCTTGTTGCAGGAACAATGCACCTAGATCGCAGTACGCGGAAGCTTGACTAGGATCGACGGCTATGGCCCGTCGATAAGCTTGTTCAGCGTCAGAGAAATCACCCGAACGTTGAAACATCGCGCCCAGACCGACAATTGCCTCGAAATCATTCGATCTGAGAGCGATTGCATTTTCGTAAGCGCTCTTCGCTCTTTGGGTTAAGGCAAGTTGCAGATAAAGGTTTCCAAGGTTCACCCAGACATCAGGATCTCGGGGATCTAGAGAAATCGCCTTCTGGTATAAAGCTACCGATTGAGGGTAATTGCCCTGACGCTGGAAGAGGTTGGCAAGGTTTATGATCGCCGCCGTGTAATCAGGGTTGAGGCCAATGGCACGCTGGTAATAATCGGCCGCTTTTGAATTATCTCCCCTCTCTGCGAAGGCAACACCAAGATTATAGAGAAGCACCGAGCTTCTTGGCGTTGCTGCCAGCGACTCCGCGTATATCGAGATCTCTTCCCGCCAGTCGACTACCCGTGCGTTGAGACGCCAAACGCCCCACAACAACCACAAAACGAGTGTGCCCAACGCTAGAGACCGTGTCCCATTCTTGAGGCGAGACAGAAGCCCCACAATCGCCAAGACAAGACCCAGAGCGGCCAAATAGGTGTAGCGTTCGGCCATGCCTTGGTAGATCGGTACGACTCCGCAAAAAGGAATTAATGCGATAAACAGCCACGCCAATCCAGCAGACACCTCAGGCATCTTGTGTCGCAATTGTAAACAGGTGATGAACAATGCTAGGACTCCGACGAACGCCGCTGCTGCGGCCATCGGAGAATTGTTCAAGGGTAGGTCAGTCGAACGCTCGATGCTCATCCGAATCGGAAGAAGCATCCAGGCAATGTATTTCCAGAACGTAATGCCTGTTCCGGTAAATACCGGCGCAGCTGAAGCAAGCTGTCCGCCTGCCGTATGTCTGATATACAGATAAACTGCATCGACGGCAGATCCAACGCCCAAAAGCACGAACCAGTTGCGACGTACAGCGTTGACGGCACAAGCCAGGAGACAGACCATCGGCAAAGTCAGGATGCCGATCTCGTGTGAGAGAAGGGAAGCTAAAGAGGCTATCGCGAAACAGAAGAGCGCCACAATTCTGTTCGAACGCAGGTACGAATCTGCGCTCAGCAAGCCGGTCAATAGGAACAGAGTCGCTAAAGCAGTGGGACGACCAGAGATCCACGCCACGACTTCGCAATTGATTGGGAGACTCAGCCACGTGATACAAACAGAGGCGGAGAGTAGACCAGAAACGTGCAACCTTCTTAAGCTTAGGAATGCCAGTAACCCGTTCCCCCAATGCAGAGCAAGATTTGTGAGGTGGAAACCTGTTGCATTCAAGCCCCAGAGGACGCGGTCCAATGCCAAGCTGCACCAAAATAGTGGCCGGTAAAAAGACCCTCCAATGCCACGAACTTCGGTGTTAAAGGGAACAGCGGAGCGAGCATATTCCCTAACCGAATGCCAGGAAGCCAAAGCGGGGTTGTTTTGAATCTGGGCAACGTCATCATAGACGAACCCGGCGCTGATCACGTGCCGGTAAAGCAACACCACCCAGCATGCGCTAATAATCGCAAACCACAGGTCTGGATGATGAGTGAACGCCTCTAGTTTAGATTTTATTCGGAACCTAGCCGAAGAGGGCCGATTCGGGGACAAGGATGCCTGCATGATCATGACGAGATTAGGAATCAGATGTGCAAACGTAGCCTAAGGCACGAACTTGTAGCCGAGACCATGCATAGTCACTAGATGAGCCGGATTCGCCGGATCGTTTTCCAATTTCTGCCGGAGCCTGAGGATGTGATTGTCTACCGTGCGAGTACACGGATAACTATTGTATCCCCAGACCTTGTTTAAAAGTTCATCTCGGCTGATCGCCCGTCGCGCGTTCTTGATCAGGAATTCTAGCGTCCGGAACTCTTTCATCGTGAGCGGAATCTGCACCCGGCCACGAAAGACTTCTATTCTCACAAAGTCCACAATGATGCCGCTAAAGACGTAGAGGCTCTCTGAGAGTGACTGACGCCCCTGCCCTGGCAGGGGACCCAGACGGGCAAGAAGTTCTTTGACAATAAACGGAGGATCGTCACTTTCCATTTCCAAGAAAAATGCTCCGATGGAAGGGGTCGCGACCGAAGCATGAAACTAGCATAGGAAGGGGATACTCATTCCAGGAAAGGAGGAGGTTATGAAACTCAAGACCCGCGTGAAGTCCGGAAGGATTGCCGTCAACCACAACACGATCGTTCGTTGAACAAGAGAAAGGCACCGCGGGTAGGTAGAGGTGCCTTTCGCCACTTTGACAAGGCACACAACGTCATTCACCGAGAAACGTCATGCAGCCGCAGCATTCCCCCGAACCTTTCCCTTCTGGAGGTGGTGTACAGACCGAAGGAAAACTTGACGAAGCAGCGGCCGCATGCATCGAGGCATTACGACTTCTCGACAGCGCTGGACAATCCGACTCTCCGGATGCGGCAAATCTGCTCAATGACTTAGCGGAGATAGAAAGCGAACGCCAGAACGCGAGCGCCGCGTTCTCATGGGCACGTCGCGCGCAAGACATTGAAAACCGTTTGGCGGATCAGTTTTGTGGTGTGCTGGCAACACGGATTCGTGCTCGCACATTGAAGCTAATGGCGAAGCTTGGCGCTCGCGCGGAGAATACCACTCCGCCGAAACCAGCCTGAAGGCCGCGCTGGAAATCCTGGTAGCGGAATTTAGCGACAGCTCTATCGAGGCTGCCAATGCCAGCCTTGCGCTTTCGTGGCCAAAACAATTAGATCGAATGTCCCCGGAACGGAATATTCAGCATGATTCCACCCGATGCTCCCGCGCCAACGATCAGTGTCTTCATGAATCCTCCACACGATCTTTCCATCGTTACGCCGAGCATGTATGATGACACGCCCTAATGGGTGTCGAGCCACTTCCGAATATTCGAGACGGTATCCTGGTAGAACGTGTTGTAAAGACCATGCGATACATAGGCGATATGCGGCGTTGCCAGGACATTGTCCAGCGTCCGGAAGGGGTGAGACGGAGGCAGCGGCTCAATGTCGAATACGTCGATCGCCGCGCCGGCGATTTGCTTGTTCTTCAACACGCTGATCAAAACCTGCTCATCGACGATCGGCCCGCGCGACGCATTGATCAACCAGGCGGTTGGCTTCATTCTGTTCAATTCCCCGGCCCCTACCAGGCCGCGCGAACGGCTGCTCAACACCAAATGGATCGTCAGGATGTCGGCCTGCTCGAACAGCTGATCTTTAGAAACCAAGATTGCGCCCGCCGCTCTGGCAGCCTCGGGTGTCATGTTCTGGCTCCAGGCAATCAGCTTCATTCCAAAAGCGCTCCCGATCCGCGCGACCTGTGATCCAACCTTCCCAAGTCCCAGAACGCCCAAGGTCTTTCCACGGAGATCCGCGCCCACTGTTTGCTGCCAGCCGCCGGAGCGGACCGAGTTGCTCTCCGTCACGATATGTCGTGAAGAGGCCAAGATCAGCGCCCAGGTAAATTCGATCGTTGGGTCCGACCTATACCCCGTGTGCACCACTGCGATCCCATGATCGTTCGCGGCGGCTACGTCGATCGACGCGTTTACGGATCCCGTCGAGGCAATGAGCTTGAGATTGGGAAGGCGCTCCAGGGCATTGCGGGGCAGCGGGGTCCGCTCCCGCATGACGCAAACGACGTCAAAAGGCAGCAACCTCTGAATCACGGCGTCCGGATCGGCAAGGTGGTCCTGAAATATGGTGACGTCCGCGCGCTCGCGGAGCGCCGACCAATCAGCGCTCTCAAGCGCCACATTTTGGTAATCGTCTAGAACAGCGATTTTGTACTTCTTCATAGGCATCCATCCCGCGGTGATCGATTCGGCCCTTCGCATCCCGCGAGGAAGGCTCGGTCTACCAAATCGCCAGTTTGTTTGTCAGGGCTTTAGGTTAGCCGTCGCGCCCCGGTCGAGTGCTACGAGGAAGTCGGCCGCTGGGAATCTTTCCTTCATAGAAATAATGAGGCTATCCGGATCTTTGGCTTTTTTGAGTTCTTCGTCAAAGGCTAGCAAATAGTTTTCCGTAAAATCTACGGCGGTACTCGCGTCAAGGGGAGCGCCCACCTTGCTGTGTCCAGGGACCACAATCAAAGGTTTTAATTCTCTGATTTTAGTTAATGAGTTCAACCATTTCCCTCTAGCCTTGCTGTCTGTTTCTGCGGTGTAAACATGCACGTTATTGAACAAGACATCGCCAGCAATGAGGATTCTCTGGCCAGGAATCCAAAGCATCGTGTTTTCGTCGGTGTCGCCTTGTACGTTTTTAAGGACCTTTATCTGTGAGCCCCCAAATCTAATGACGTTGCCGTCGAATTGTTCGATAGCAACAACGTGAGAGGTTGCACGTGGGCCCAAGATCGTTTTCCATTTATCTATCTTCTCTTGATAGACCTTGTTGATCCGGGCTACTACCGAGGAATCCGCAATAATCGTCACTGTCGGGTACGCCTCCCGAAAAACCTCCAGACCAAGAAAATGATCGGCGTGCTCATGGGTGATGTAGATAATCGATAGGGGCTTTTTGGTCTCTTTGATTTCCTGTAATACTCTTTCGGCACCGGTTTTGGTTAACTGAGCATCCACCAACATCACTTCGTGTGTTCCCTCGATAATGACGGAGTTAGTCCAAAACTGATCGTCGGGGGAGGTGAACACCTTGATTGAAAACCCGTGCCCAGCACCCGCAAATGCAGGTGCACCCGAAACCAGAAATAAGAGGCTGATCACCGCTGAACAAAAAACAAGACGCTCCATAAATTCTCCTGTCTTAAATTATCCGCCGATGGTGCCTGCGAATTTGACGCCCACAAAATGCATGCGGCCATTGGGCGCCGGTGTCTGAAGTTCACAAGTCCGGCGGCAAAGTAACTTCCAATGGCCGAGTCCGCCAATTCCGATAATCCCAGCTTGCCCCGTTGGATTGCTCCGCAGCATTACTAGTTTTGTGGTGAAGGCGCGTGCTCCGCCCATTGATCGGTAAATCCCACGGGTGTCCAGCTATAGCCACTCCCCTCCTTGTGCAGGCGACCCAGGCCAGGAAACACCATGTGCGGCCCCGCGATCACAACATCCTCGCGCACTAGCTGAGGCAGCAATTGATTCCGCGTCGCCGCCGCCGCAGTCGGGTCGATGTCGAATGCCACCGTGACCTCGGGGTGCTGCAACTGGACGCGCTGTGCATGGATGGTGTCTCCCCAAAACAGGATTTGTTGCCCCTTCGACGAGAATTCGTAGCCAGTGTGGCCCGGAGTGTGACCAGGCAGCGGGACGAGTTGCATGCCGTCGACGATTGTCTCGGAGCCGCTAAACGTGTGCCACTTGTTGGCCTTGATGTACGGCGCTGCAATGGCTTGCGCACTCTGGAAGAACAGCTGTGCGTCCTTCGGCGCTTTAGCAGCGATTTCTGGCGACAGCCAAAAGTCGCTTTCTGCCTGCGCGACGTAGACCTCGGCATTTGGAAAGACGCGCTTTCCGTCGCGAGTGGTGAGGCCGCCGACGTGGTCGGAGTGGAGGTGCGTGACCAAAACGATGTCGACTTGTTCCGGGGTGTAGCCTGCGCTGCGGAGGCTACCCGCCAAGCGCCCCATTGCTCCTCCGCCCCACCAGGTGCCAGAACCCGCATCGACGAGGATTAGTTGCTTGCCGGTGTTGACCAGGAAGCCCACGTCAGAAACTTCCAGCATGTGCGGATCTTCGTGCAGTGCCTCTGCAACACCATTCATGGTCGCCTTCGTTCCGTTCAGCCAGTTCAAATCGAATACGCCGGGACCATCGAATAGGGCCGTCACTTCGAGGTCGCCGACTTTCAGTCGGTAGAAGCCCGGCACCTGATCATGACGCTGCGCTGCAGCAGCCTGAGTTGCATTCGGAACGGCGACAAAAATGGCCAGCGCTAGCAGGAGAGCGACACCGACCCGCATCGAATTTCTCTTGATTACGTTTTTACTCCTAACAACTGGTGAACTCATAGCTCTACCTCCGTTGATCCAGACCCATGCAGACTGAGCACGACCGGGAAGTCCGCTTAATCGCTCCCGGTATGCGAGAAGCGACTCCGCACGATCACCTAGTCCTTTTCGGGAAGGATGATCTCCGGCTCGTACCTGAGCGTCGGAAGCAGGATCTCTATCAGCCCGAGTAGACCCGCTGGGATATCTGCGCTCTGCTGAGTGAGGTTCGGTGACCAGATGAGTTTCGCCCGCGTAGTCACGCTTGCTGAACCGTGTCTCGAACGCTCCGAGCACGGTTGTCTTTTTCCGTTTCCGTTCTGGGCACGAGGTGCTCATTGCTTCTCCTATGCTGCTGAGATATTGACCTGCGCTTCAAGTCATAAGATTATGATCGTACTCCACAGGGTGCAAAGTATTGTTGATAAGTCTTCAATCTTCATTCCCGTTCATTTCCCCGTTGTATAATAGCTGTCGAAGATTGTGCACCCAAGGGAAGCGGGTTGCATCTGGACAGTGTGGATTACGATGATGCTCTCGCAGTTGTTGCCGCCGACCTTTGTTGACAAGGCCGAGAAGGAAATCGAGGAAGAAGTGTGGATGACCGATGGGTTATTCGAAAAGAGATAAGGCAGATACTCACACTCGGATCGTGAACGTTGCGGCCAAGAGGTTTCGCGAACTGGGTCTCGAAGGCATCGGCGTTGCCGATGTGATGAAGGAGGCTGGCGTTACTGTCGGTGGTTTTTACAAACATTTCGCGTCGCGCGATGAGCTGGTGGTGGAGGCGCTGGCCCGCGCATTTCAAGACCTCGACCGCTGGGAAGAACACACGGACACGCTAACGAAACTTCTGGAGAACTATTTGTCCGAAGGGCACCGGGATGCTCCTGGAACAGGCTGTGCTTTGGGCGCTTTGCTCGGCGACATGTCTCGGGCGAGTCGGTCGGCGAAAGCCGTGTATACCGCGCGACTCAAGCGCACCCTGGCATATTCGACGGGCATTGTTCCGCCGAATGGAACCTCTGATCGGCGCGCCCGTGCGATTCTCACGATTAGTGCAATGCTAGGAGCGATCAACCTCTCTCGTGCCGTGTCGGACCCAAACCTTTCGCGAGAGATTCTGCAACAGACTCGTGATCAGTTAATCAGTTTGAACAAGCCTGCGAAAACCGCGTAAACGGCTGATGCATCTCGGACAAGCATCCTATGTACCGAAGCTGCCCTAGCGGAGCTGCACCCATCGAGTGCATCACCGAGACGCGTTAGACGCGTTTCTCTTCATTGTGCCTTGGGATATACACTTGGAGACTCGGCTACGTCCTAACCCAGTACAAGAGTTCGCTGTTTCTAGTTCCTGCCGCCAGCATTACAGCCGCTGGATGTGCCTGGTTTCGAAGGCAAGACTAAACACGATTCACAAACTTTAACGAGGCGGAGTTCATACAGTAGCGCAGGTAGGTAGGCTTGGGGCCATCGTCAAAAACATGACCCAAGTGGGCCTCGCATTCGGTGCAGGAAATTTCATCCCGGGTTATCCCCAGGCTCTTGTCAATCGCCTTGCGGACATTTTCTTTCGCAATCGGAGCCCAGAAACTCGGCCAACCCGTGCCTGAATCAAATTTCGTGTCGGAACTGAACAGCGCATTATCGCAGCAAATGCAACGATAGAGACCTTTTTCGTGAATGTCATATTGGCCGCTGAAAGCTCTCTCGGTGCCTTGCTGACGCGTCACTTCGAATTGTAGAGGAGTCAGTTGCTGCTTCCACTGGACGTCTGTCTTGTGCACTTTCTTGACGCGTGCCGGACCCAAGTTTTGGCCAGAGTCGCTGAACCGGATCACCGTCACGGCTTCTCTGTCATCCGATTGATTGGACTTCGCGCCGCTCAAGCCGGGCCCTCTAAACCACGCGATTAAGCCTGCTCCGGCGACTGCTTTCACGGAGTTGCCAAGAAAAGTTCTACGATTCATAGATCGCTCCGATCACCATCGGTTAGAACTTTCAACCAAACGTAAACGCAAAGGCCTGCACTCCTGGATCGAGGAATTCAATCTCAAAGGTTCTGTCTTCCACAGGTCCCTTTGCCGAATAAGCTGGTAGAGCCGGTGGTCTTGCACGGTGCCGGAACCATTGTCGTCGGTATCGACACCGTGATCGCCTCCCGGCGGCGTGCCATCCAGCCTCACCCTAAACCGAACAAGCTTACCCTCCTTGGTGGTTCCCAGCACGAGGTGAAGATCGCGGGCGTGAAAGCGAAAACTAATCTTTCCGGGGGCCGTCTGAAGCACCGCGCTCTCCTCGCCGACCTTCCAACTCCCACTGAGCGCCCATTGATTGAGCGAGAGTCTAGGTTGTGGCGTATACGCACGCTTGGAATCTTGAGCAATCGGTTCGGTGGAAGCGAAGTGCTCCGCACGATGGTAGCCGAGGTAGGTTTCCGGCGAACGGACGTCCGCACTGTCAGGAGCAGCTTCGGTACCGGTGCCAGGCACATTGATTGCTCCTAACGACGATACCTGCGCTCCGTTTCCTTTCAGAAGCTGCTGGATCACTCGTTCCGATTCGTCGTACACACCTTCGCCGAAGTGGTGATAGCGAATGCGTCCCTTGCAGTCGATGAAGTAGTGGGCCGGCCAGTATTCATTGTTGAAAGGCCTTCCAAATCTTAAAGTCGCTATCGACGGCAACCGGGTAGCTGACCTTCAAGTCGCGCAGCGCTTTCTCGACGTTGCTGCGTTCTTCTTCGAATGCGAACTCGGGTGTGTGCACCCCGATGACGACCAGGCCGGCATTCTTATACTTCGCTGCCCAACCTTCCACGTAGGGCAACGCCCGCAGGCAATTGATGCAGGAGTAGGTCCAAAAGTCGATCAGCACAACTTTTCCCTTCAGGGATTTGCCACTGAGCGGGGGCGAATTGAGCCAGGCAGCGGCGCCGCTCAAATCCGGCAAGAGACCTTCATCGGCAAGCGCCGGTTGAGTATCAGCGCCCGCTGCTAAGACCGACGCAGGCTTCTCTGGACGCAAACGATCGATCAAGTGCTCTTCCGCCTTGGCCGTGTTCACAAACGGAAACTTCGTGAGCAGATTTGTGTCCCAGCCTAGGCCTATGGCAACGACTCCCAGGATGACCGCAACGCCTAATCCATGACGGATCCAGACCTCAAATGAGAGCGAACGTTTCAGGGCGGAGAAAACTTTGTTGCCAGCGAGGAGCGCAATTCCCAGAGAGGTCGAGGCACCTAGCGCAAAGGACAATAGCAAGAACGAAGATCTGGCACCTGGTCCCTCAATCGCCGCTCCCGTCAGGATCAAGCCGAGAATCGGCCCCGCGCAAGGAGCCCAAAGTAGTCCCGTCGAAATCCCCAACACAAGGGACTTTCCGATCCCGCTCTCCACAGACGGACCACCCCGCAGTTTGCTGCCTGCACTCACCAGCGGACGGGTCAACGCTTCGGCGAAAGAAGGAAAAAGAAGACTCACGCCCAACACGAGGAAGACTAGCATGGCCACGTAGCGGCCACCTTGATTTAGGCGGACTACCCAATGGCCATCGAGTGCAGCTGCGATTGCCACAGCGGAGAACGTAAGTGCCATTCCCACAAGCAAAGGCAAGCCGGAACGGCGGAAGGAGTGGTCCGCGCGCGCCAATACAAAGGGCAGAACCGGTAGGATGCACGGACTCAAAATGGTCAGAACGCCGCCAACAAACGCCAGGAGATAAATCAGCATCGGCCGGTCCAGTCTTCGTTCCTAAATGTTCGCAGCATGATGGATCTTTATCTTGAAGTTGGATTCATCCGGAATCCAAAAGTTACACAACCAGCCGTTTCCCGAGGACACACTCAGGTCATGCATCAAAGCCAGCGGGAGATGCCGATTGGGGGAATCCAGTTTCGGGATCGAATTCGTCGCGCCAGGCGGCGAACGCGACTTCCTTGCTGGGACAGAAAACACTCCATCTCCTTGCGCTGGACAATCACGATCTGCCAAAGGCCATAAGATTCGTTGAATCCTATCGTCGTTATGTGCTCACCCGATTCGTTGAACATTTCGGTGCAATCGCGCATCGCAGCCCCAGTGCTTTCCTTCGTCATTCTAAATTTTCCCCAAATCCTCGACGGCGTGGACACGGCGGGATGATATGGCAAGACGGAACACGCGGGAACAACCGGTTTCTGACGGCTGTATTAGAATCGCGACAGGCCATAGTCGATTTCCGGAGGCTGCAATGCGATTGCTCCGACTGTGTACACCTCGGTTGTCCGTCATTGGCTTGCTCGCCATAACGTTCGCCCTAAGTTTGATAGTCTCGGCGCAGAGTCAGCCCAGTCCGAACAAGAAAACCAAGAGTGGATCATGCCCGCACGATGACAGCGGATTGAAGTTGCCAGCAGGTTTCTGCGCCGCAGTGTTTGCTGAGGGCATTGGGCACGCCCGCCACTTGGTGGTCAGTCCGAGCGGAGTGGTTTACGTCAACACCTGGTCGGGAGACTACTACGACTTCGACAAACCGCATGATGGGGGCTTTCTGGTCGCGCTCCAGGGCAAGACAGGCGCTGGAAAAGCTGACGTAATTGAGCGGTTCGGTGAGACCGTGCAGACTGGAGGGGCCGGTGGCGTAGGTATCGGCATGTATAAGGGGTCGATTTATGCCGAGATCAACGATCGCATCGTGCGCTATTCACTTCCCGCCGATGCGATCGTTCCAAAAGATCCTCCTGAGACGATCGTCTCCAAGTTGCCTCTCGGTGGCGATCATCCCATGCATCCGTTCATCATCGGTGCCGATGGATCCATGTACGTGGACGTTGCTACCGCGACCAATTCTTGCCAGGCAAAGAACCGGCAACCCAAGATACCCGGTGACAATCCATGCACCGAACTTGAGACTCGTGGCGGCGTCTGGCGTTATGAAGCCAACAAAACGAACCAGATGTTTTCCCCCGCAGAGCGCTACGCCACAGGGATACGCAACGCGGAAGGTTTTGCCTTCGATTCCACAGGCCGATTGCTTGTTACGCAACACGGGCGAGACCAACTGCGGTCGAATTGGCCGGAGTTATACAAACCCGAAGAAGAAGCTACGCTGCCGGCTGAAGAGTTGATGCTTTTGAAGTCCGGCGGCGACTATGGCTGGCCCGAGTGCTACTACGACGGCGTGCGGAACAAACTCGTGCTGGCCCCGGAATACGGCGGTGACGGCGGCAAAGCGGTCGGTGTTTGCGCGAGCAAGATGGCTCCGGTTGCTGCATTTCCTGCCCATTGGGCACCCAACGGAATGGTCCGCTACGAAGGGAAGGGCTTTCCCAGCCGCTACCATGATGGCGTATTCATTGCCTTTCACGGTTCATGGAATCGGGCGCCCTACGCGCAAGGTGGCTACAACGTCGTTTTTCAGCCACTCGACGGCGACCACGCGTCGGGCGCTTGCGAGATATTCGCCGACGGTTTTGCGGGAGCAAAAAAGACTCCTGAAGGGGCTACCTATCGTCCGACCGGACTGGCAGTCGGGCCGGACGGGGCGCTCTATGTTTCTGACGACATTCACGGACGAATCTATCGAATCGTCTACACGGGCGATCCCGCCGGCCCAGCACCCAAGAGCACTCCATGCCCGAGCCTTTCTGCTGCTGCTGGCAAGGTCGTTCCATCGTCCGCACAGCCGCCGGAGAGTGACACTGAAAACCTTCCCGTTCCCGAAGGGTCGACGGCAGATATGGTTGCTCTCGGTGCTCGCATTTACCACGGTCAAGTTGGGGGAGCGAGTTGCACTGGTTGCCACGGTGCGAATGGTACGGGTTCACCATTGGGTCCTGATTTGACGAAGAAAAAGTGGCTGTGGAGCGACGGCAGTTTTGCCGGGATATTGAAAGTGATCACGGCCGGCGTGCCGCAACCCAAGCAATTTCGCAGCCCGATGCCACCCATGGGCGGAGCGCAACTCTCCGATACCCAAACGTCGGCGCTGGCTGCGTATGTGTGGGGCCTCAGCCATCCGTCGCCGAAGTAGTCATTTCTGGCGCGAGTCGGTAGAGCAAACGCCGTTCGCGGAGATCTGGGCACCAAGCTAACTGGTGTTGGGTTGCATTTTGTCGCCGTTTTGATTGCAAAATTGAATCTCGATAAGCGAGAGGTTTACATGCTGCGAACCCGAATATCCAAAGTCTTCCGCGTAACTGCCACCCATGATGGCAGTCATGGCGACTGCTTGCGCCAGCACAGCGCAAGTGAAATCGCCATCTCAGTCTAAATTTGTGCTCTCCAGCCCAGACGCGCAACTCGCGGCGAAAGTCCCCGAAATCTACACCGCAAACGTCTTCGGATGCACCGGGGGAAATAGGTCGCCCCCGCTGCAGTGGACCGGCGCCCCGGCCGGAACGAAGAGTTTCGTCGTAACATTATTCGATGCTGACGAGCCCGGCGATCCCTCCGGATGGTGGCACTGGATCGTTTATAACCTGCGTGCGAGCGTTGACAAACTTCCCAAGGGCGCTGGCGCGGAGCATAGCACCGTTCTGCCACCTGGAACCATGCAGGGCCGCACCGATCTCGGAAACGACGCTTATCACGGACCCTGTCCGGACAAGGGCGAGCCTCCACATCGCTGTGGGCAATCGTCGCCGTGGGTCCGCTCAGGTTGATACTTCAAGGTTGGATTGTCTTGTGAGGGAAGGGCACGTGTTGTCAACCTTCCGCAAGCACCGTTACAGTTAGATACGATCCACTCAGGTACGTTAACGAATTCGATTGACCTTCTTCGCTTCTTCCTGGCGCAATGAACCCGATTGTTGGACACGTACGCGGCCTAAATCTCGATCCGCAAACCCGTTGCCAGCACTATCACGGAACGCACGACATTGTCGCCATTAAGTTGAAATGTTGCGGCACTTACTATGCCTGCAAGGATTGCCACGAGGCGCTCGCCGGCCATCGGATCACGGTCTGGCCGGAGAGTGAATGGGACCAGCAAGCGGTGCTTTGCGGCGTCTGCGGAGCAATGCTGACCATTCTCCAATACATGCAGCGTGACTCTCACTGCCCGGCTTGCCGGGCGCACTTCAATCCCAAGTGTCGCAACCACTATCATTTCTATTTCCAGGTGCCAGAGGTTGCTGACCAACTTTGAGAACTATCACGGGAAGAGGTCATGGTTGAGCAAGGCAACATAACCAACCGGAAGACGATACAGATCGAGTGGGGTGATTGCGACCCTGCCCAGATTGTGCACTACCCTTCGCTACTTGGCCCATTTCGACGCATGCACGGCGGCTTTGTTCAAGACCGCCGTTTATGCGGGCGCTCCCGCGGCCAAGACTGGATTTCAAATTGTGACTGAACAGATCAAACGGTGATTGACCCGCTTGGCGTTGCTTGGTTGCCCGACGTGCAGGTCGTCGCAGGTAACTCTGCATCGCAGAACCGAGAACACCATTCTTAGTATTTTCGAAATCTAGCACAATTAGGAACACCGGATTTGACTCTTTAGCGTGCCGTGCCATTGGCTCAAGTGTTTTCGCTAGATCGCTGAACCACGACTTTTGTGGTGTCTTCTAAGAACGCCTGAGGAGCATTTTCCCAGTTGGCGACCAGGGTCGTTACTTTTTCCGGTTGAAAACGGCGATTAGCGATGAGTGCGAGCAAGTCGGGCAGATCCGAACGTGGGCTCGAAACGCCAAGGTGTAGGGTAGTGGTATTGAAGTACATTCGCGCGAGCGGAAGCTTGGCATTCTTCAAGAAATAGTAACCAACACCAGTACAACAGCCGCCGGGGGCAAGCGACCGAAGAGCAAATCTGATGCCGTCTGCGCTCGCGCTGGCGTCAACGCTGATGAGGTAGCAGGCTCTTCTTGGCGGAGCGTTCTTGGCAAGCCAGCCGGTAGCCTTGGGCATTTGGACCGGGTTTGCGCCGAGGTTTTCGGCGATCTTCAGGCGCTCGCGATCATGGTCCATGTAGTCGACCTGCGAGGATCCCATCGCGACGGCGACTCCGGCTGCATAGAGCCCAATGCTGCGAGCCGCCCCACCCACGATAAGCACCGGAGCGCCCGGCCAACGGCGTAGATGCGGCGCAACCGTGCGATAGCCATCCGGAATGTTATCGCTCGCGCTGGCAATTGAGATCGGCTCTAGGCCCATTGGTACCGGCACCAACATTGCATCCGCGAAGGGGACAAGAAGTTGGTCGCTTACGGCGCCTCCCCAAGGTCCCATTGCAGAACCGAATCCGTAAGCGGAGAACATCGTGTTTCCGCTCTGGGTGCACTTGGCGGTAAGGCCGTTTTCGCACGGAAAGCACCTGCCGCATGAGATCGCCCAAGGCACAATCACTTGATCGCCAACACTCACAGTACGCACGTCGTCTCCAACAGCCCGCACCGTGGCAACGCATTCGTGGCCAAAAGCAAACGGCCCCCGAAAGGGGTTTGGACCGAACACATCGGTCACAACCGGATCGAGAAAGTGCAGGGCAATCCCGCCGTTCACGAGGTTGGTAAGAGAACGAAACAGAGGGACACAATCGCCGTCACAACGCGCCGCAACGAAGGGGCGGACGATGGCCTGGAGTGGGCCAGCAAGTCGAGGTTCGGGACCCTGCCGCCATTCGACCCGGCCTTTTTTAATGAACGTCAGTTGGCGCATCAAACCCCTAGAAGAGGGTACGCCGTTCGCTGATCATCAATTGCAATTCTTTTGCAATACCCGAGCCAATGCTTTCCTATCCGCGAGCTCGGCCTCTTTACCTTAGCGTCTAGAATCCACGATCGCGCTATCTGCGTATGTAGAGAAGCCGGGCGATTCCACATGTAGTTCGTACCGACCGGCCTGAAGTTCGGCTGCTCGGAAAAAGCCCCGTGCGTCAGTCAACATTCTTCGCATCTGGTTTGTGCCCTGATTGCGTAGTGTTACCTCGCACCGACGATAGCAGTCCCACTCTGGTCCGCAATGCTTCCTTGGATGTCACCCGCAACCCTGGAGGTCTGTGCGGGACAACAAAAGGAAAGCGAAAGAAAGATCATGCCTGCGGACGACAATTTCACACAGTCTCGCATTCCAAATTAAGAGCATTCCCGCCCTCCACCAAAGAAAGTGAGTGGAATAAGCCGGCAGACCACCGGCATCGAGCGGGAGGAGAATCAGATTCGGAAATCAGATTCGGAGCGGTTGAGGCGGGGAATAACCTGTACCTACGACTGGCGGAGACGCCCCCGCAAAACAAGAAGCGTCAAAGAAACCCATCTGGCGAAATCTCAGCGATACGCTGCGCATCCCCACGGCCGCCTCGGCTTAGGCTTCATCGATCCCAATCTATCCCGGGAATGTCAGATTCTCCTATAACCCACCAAGGGCAAGTTCATCAGAATTCCGTTACCGGTAGCGCCCGAAATCCATTCGCAAGTGGAAAGCTGTTTGGTGTCCGGCAGACGATAGCACCACCAGCCACTCGCGATTTGCCTACCACATTGCCTACAAAATCGAGATTCACCCTATCGCCGGCATCTGGCAGTTCCGTCCACTTCGCTTCAAACAGTTCCAGGCGTCCTCCCGTATCCACCACGAAATCCACTTCGCGGGTTCGGTCACGCTAGAAGAAGAGACTGCCTGTGCGCCCTGCACGGCGCTCGCGGTCGCGAACTTGGGCGAAAACAAACGTCTCCCAGACTGCGCCTACTGCCGGTGATTGCCGAAGACCTTCCACGGATCGAATGTTCAGCAGCGCGCAGAGCAGGCTAGCGTCAGCAAAGTAGAGTTTTGGGCTCTTGACGATAGACTTGGTCCGATTCGAGAACCACGGCTCAAGCAATGCGACCTGACCGGAGGCTTCCAGCAATGGACAGCCAATGGTTTGCTGTTGAAGGGGCAATCCCGACATCGCGTGCTAGGTCGGCTTTGTTCAACAGATTTGCAGAGCGGAGTGCGCAGGCGCGCAGAAATCGCTCGAAGTCGCGCAGGCTGCCGACATTGGTCAAAGAGCGCACATCGCGTTCGAGATACGTAGCGAGATAGGAATTGTAAAAAGCCACGGGGTCAATGTCCAGGTTGGCGTACAGCTCCGGGAAACCGCCGCGTACGATCGGATAGAATCGCATATTTGGCACACAAATTCGACTAGCGTCCGAGTGGGCGTCCTATCGTGCCGACCAGTTTTCAAACCAGCCAGTCACGGAGCTTCTTTCTCGCCTAGATCTCGAACTGTGCCTGTCACTGCTCATCTTGAGGTTTGCGATTGGTGCCCGAGCAATGGATTCAGAATCAGTTGCTCACTTCCGGAGTGAGCGAATTTTATCCCATTGCATCAAGGTTATATGCCTTCTCCACAGAATGTGCGTCCAGAGTGTGCCTGTACTCTGCTCAAAAAGCATCGACCTTCAGCAGAATATCGATTTGTTCAAATAGCGTCCCCCTCGACACCGTTATTGGTTCGGCTCAGACACAGCAACCCGCTGGCTTGCTCACGGAGGCCAGAACAGCTTTTCCGGGGCCCTTTACCTCTAGGATTTCGAAGTACACTCCCGCGCACTCACGCTGAGTCGCACTCTTGTTACAAAATCCGAACAAGACCCGGAAATGACTTCGGTAATTAGGAGCTATTTACCTGCTATGTCACGCTGGTGTTACCCTCGGTTGGAGTTAGTAGGTATTCGATGTTTAGTCAATCGCAGCAGCTTGTCACCGGCACAATCTTGGTCGCCGATGACCAGGTTTCCAACCGCGAGCTGTTGGAGGAATTGCTCAGCGCGGAGGGATTCAAGGTGGCGAGTGTTGCAGACGGCACGGCCGCCTTGGAGCAGTTGTCCATCATTCCCATCGACCTGGTGCTGCTTGACGTCATGATGCCCTGCCTCAACGGCTTTGAGACCTGCGAGAGAATCAAGGCTAATCCGGACACTTATTTGATACCGGTAATTCTGATTACAGCCCTCTCCGACAAACAGGATCGCATAGAAGGTATCAAGGCCGGGGCTGACGACTTCCTGACCCGCCCCGTGGACCGCACCGAATTGATCGCCCGCGTGCGCTCGCTCCTCAAACTTAAGCTCCGTACCGACGAGCTTGAGCGGGCGGAATCAGTCCTGTTTACCCTTGCCCGGAGCATTGAGGGGAAGGATCCCTACACGCACGGTCATTGCGAGCGTTTGGCGGAGTATTCAGCTTCTTTGGGAGAACATCTGAAACTTTCGGAAGACCAGGTTACTGCTCTCCGGCGTGCCGGCGTGGTTCACGACATCGGAAAGATCGCGATACCCGATTCGATTATCTTGAAGCCGACCAGTCTTTCCCCGGAGGAATGGAAACTCATGCGGGAGCATCCTGGGGTCGGGGAACGTATCTGTGCTCCCTTGAAGTCCTTTCGGTCAGTACTACCGATCATTCGCCACCACCACGAAAAGTTTGACGGCTCCGGATATCCAGATGGACTTGCAGGAGAAGAGATACCGATTACAGCCAGAGTGTTACAGATCGTCGATGTGTACGATGCGCTTACGACGGTGAGGCCGTACAAGCCCGCCTTCTCCATTACGGACGCATTGCAGACAATGAAGATGGAAGTCGCCAAAGGATGGTGGGACGCGCAGATCTTCAGCCTGTTTGAGGAGTTTGTCAGGAGCGGTACGGCTGATTTCCTATCGCGCGGCGCCGCGGTAGGTGCGAACAGCTAGAAGCAGGACATCTTCTCGAAGGGCAAGACCAGTCATTAATAAATATGAATATGCGAATACCCCTGTTACCGACGCCAGGAAGGACGCAGCTGGCTGCGGCCGAAGCAGGTGGTCGATCCATGATGACAGTTGTGCAGCGCGCTGCTCTCATCATCTTGCTGCTCGCAGGGCTGGTCAACCAGAGTTTTGCCGCTCCCCAAGAAGACCCAGCGAATGGCGATCCTCTCAAACAATTGAGTCTGGCAGAACTCGGCAATGTGGAAGTGACGACGGCCTCTAAGGAGCCAGAGAAGATCTGGAAGACTTCGGCTGCAATTTTCGTTCTCACTCAGGATGACATTCGGCGTTCCGGGGCCGCGAGCATTCCGGAGGTACTGCGTCTTGTGCCGGGAGTGGAGGTAGCACGAATCAACTCCAGTCAGTGGTCTGTGGGCATTCGCGGATTCGGGAGTAGTTTCTCAAAATCGGTGTTGGTATTGATTGACGGCCGAAGCGTGTATACACCGTTTTTTGCCGGCGTGGAGTGGGACGTCCAGAATGTATTGATCGATGATATCGAGCGTATCGAAGTAATTCGGGGTCCCGGAGGCACGATCTGGGGATCGAACGCGGTGAATGGCGTAATCAACATTATTACCAAGGAGGCCAAGGATACACAGGGAACCTATGCCTCGGCTAGCGGCGGCAACATTGATCAAAGCGGGGATGCGGTTCGCTACGGCGGTCACGGTAAGAGTCTTGACTATCGTGCCTATGCCATGGGGTTCGGCCGGACGCCAGAATTCCATCCCGATGGCGACAACTACGATGCCTGGCAGCTTGGACAGGCGGGCTTCCGCACGGATACAAGGCTGAGTGGTCGCGACACGCTGACAGTCCAGAGCGATCTTTATAAGGGGAACGTCGGCCAGCAGGTGGGTATCGGCTACTATTCGCCACCCGCGCAACTCAACGTGGACGGGACGCAAGTCGTATCGGGCGGCAATCTGTTAGGACGCTGGCACCGGGAACTCAGCAATACGTCAGATCTTCAGGTCCAGGCTTATTTTGACCGGACGTACCGTCTCGGACCGCAGCTGGGAGAAACTCGTAACACGTTTGATATTGACCTCGTTCACCACTTCGTCCTCAAGCAGCGAAATGAAATTATCTGGGGGCTGGGCGCTCGATGGAGTCCCAGCAACTTCAGGCAGACGGTGCCAACCGTCATCTTCACGCCGCAGCATGAATCCGACAATCTTTACAGCGCGTTTGTGCAGGACCAGATCGCGATCGTACAGAATAAACTCCGGGTGACGCTCGGTTCGAAGTTCGAACACAACATCTTCACCGGCTGGGAGAACGAACCCGGCGGTCGTGTGCTGTGGACACCAACGTCGCATCAGACGTTATGGGCAGCCGTGACACGCGCGGTCCGCACGCCTTCCCGCATCGATGAAGACATGCAATTGACGGGTTTTGATGCTGCTTCCCCTCCGCCCCCTCCAATCTATCTTTGTGTTTGCGACAATCGGAAGTTTGTGTCGGAAACGTTATTGAGCTACGAGGCAGGATATCGCAAGCTGGTGACTCCGCGATTTTACCTGGATATTGCCGCGTTTCATAACAAGTATAACGACCTGGAGAGTTATGGAAATGCAACGATCTCCATCGTGCCAAAGCCTCCGCCTTACTCCATTCTCGTCTCCCTGCCCTTCGCCAATGGCATCATGGGATCCACGAATGGCGGCGAGATCACCCCGGATTGGAAGGCGACCCATTGGATGGAACTGCGGGCATCCTATTCCTATGTGAGCCTGAACCTTTTAGATAAGCCAAGCCACACGAAGACCAGTTATGTCTCGTCTTACGAGGGAGCCAGCCCGCACAATGAGGCAACGGCGCAGATTCTGTTCAATCTGCCCAAAGGATTTGAGTTTGATCCTACGTACCGTTATGTGGGCGCATTGCCGGCACTGCTTGTCAATGCTTATCAAACGGCGGATGCCCGACTCGCCTGGCACCTTGCCAAGAGGTTGGAGTTGTCCGTAACTGGACAAAATTTGTTCCAGCCCCGACATGCCGAGTCCGGTTCTGTCTTTACCGAGAGAAGCGCTTATGCGCAGATAACGTGGCGACGGGCTGCGGATTGATATTCATGAGGTACGTTCAAGGCACAGACTCCCTCCGGTGCATTCTGCAAGATCAAGAGACTTGGCGAGTCTTCGGTCGTTGTCGGTGGCTCACGGCCGTGGTCATAGCCTGGGGGTTGCTTGCCATTCCTGGTGGGCTCGCGCAGAGCCCGAAACCCACCGACTATGACGTCAAAGCTGTCTACCTCTATAACTTTGGCCGATTCGTGGAATGGCCGGGGAAGGTCGAAGCAACCCCAGGCGGCTCTTTTACTGTCTGTGTTCTCGGGCAAGACCCCTTTGGCCCAAGCCTCGATACCACGCTTGCCGGCGAAACCATAGGCGGCAAGACCGTAGTCGCCAAACGAATTTCCAGCGCGCAGGAGTCGGGCAATTGCCGGATTCTTTTTTTGAGCTTTACGGAAGCCAGCCGTCTTAACAGGATCATGACCGACCTCGACAAAAAGGCTGTTCTGACCGTCAGCGATATGCCGCAGTTCGTCAAAAGTGGCGGCATGATCCAGTTTGTCCTGGAAAAGAATCGAATCCGTTTCGAGGTCAACCTGACTGCAACCCAGCGCGCGGGCCTGACGCTCAGCTCCGAGCTACTCAAGGTGGCGACCGTCGTCATGAGGAATCCCCAGCCTGGAGATTGACACCACCATGCCCAGAAGCCAACAAAACTCGATCTCCAAGAAACTCACCTTGATGAACGTGCTGGCGAGTGCCGTGGCCTTGCTTCTAGCAAGTGGTGGCTTTTGCGCCTACGACCTGTACGGCTTTCGCGTGGCCCTGGTACGAAATGTCTCCATGCAAGCCCAGATCATTGGGGACAATACCGTTTCCGCGCTAGTGTTCAACGATCCGCTCTCTGCGGAAAAGACTCTGTCAGCACTCCGCGCCAACCCCAACCTTATGTACGCCCAGATTTACACGCGTGACGGCCAGCCTTTCGCAGGATACTGGCGTGATCGCGCAGGCCAGACCCGGCCCCTGCCCGTTATCCCATCTGGCCAAACCCAGAGCTATTGGTTTAAAGATGGGCATCTGGGAATGGCGCGCACGATCAGCTTCCAGGGCAAACCAACAGGAACCGTGTATATCCGCTCCGACCTAGGGGCGATGAACGACCGGCTGAAGAGCTACGCTCTAATCGTCGCGGCGGTATGGTTTGTCTCCCTGCTGGTCGCCCTGGCTGTCGGTCTCGTGATCAACCGTTTCATGGGTTCACTGTATTCCAAGCTGGAAACCGGCAATCGTTTCATGGATCTATCGGTCGATCTGTTTTGTGTTGCTGGGTTCGATGGATTCTTTAAGAAGTTGAACCCCTCCTTCGAGAAGACGCTGGGCTTCACCGCGAAAGAACTTATGGCGAAGCCTTACCTGGAGCTTATACATCCGGACGATCGGCCAGCGACAGTCGTAGAAAAGGACGGGCTGAAGGAGGGAAAAGTCACTTTTGCATTTGAAAACCGCTATTTGTGCAAAGACGGCTCGTACAAGTGGCTGTTGTGGAATGCGGTTTCCGTGCTCGAGCAGGAAGTTATCTATGCCGTGGCGCGCGACATTACCGGGCGCAGGCGGGCAGAAGAATTACTCCGGGAGAGCGACGAGCGGCACCGCAAATTGTTTGACAACAATCCACATCCGACCTGGGTCTTTGACCGGGAGACGCTGCGCTTTCTTGCGGTAAACGCCGCTGCAGTGCGCAAGTATGGCTATTCCAGGGATGAATTCCTGGCCATGACCCTCAAAGACATTCGCCCGCCCGAAGATGTTCCCGCCCTGCTCGAAACGGTGAGAACCCTCGGAGACGGAAATGAGAGCAGCGGTGCCTGGCGGCATCGACTAAAGAACGGAACTGTCATCCTTACGGAGAACACCTCTTACGCTCTAACCTTTCTGGGCCGGGCCGCGCGCGCTGTTGTTGCGGTCGACGTTACCCAGAGAAAGCGGGACGAAGCAGAAAAGCGCGAATTCACGGATAGCTTGGCTGCTACGAATCAAGAGCTCGGGCTTCGCAACCGAGAGGTGGAGCGCGCTACCCAGATGAAGAGCAAGTTTCTCGCCAGCATGAGCCATGAACTGCGCACCCCGCTCAATGCGATCGTGGGTTTCTCGGACCTTCTGGCGGAAGAAACTTCGGGTGCACTCAACACGAAGCAGAAGCGATTCGTGGATCACATCAAACAAGGCTCAGCGCACCTGCTGCAGTTGATCAATGACATTCTGGACCTCTCCAAGATCGAGGCGGGACAACTGGAGCTGCACAGCGAAGAGTTTTTCGTGAAGGACGCCCTGCCGGAGGTACTCTCCATCATTGATCCTCTAGCAATGGCTAAGAATATCCGGGTAGAGCAGAAACTGGCGAGCAAATCTCTGGTGAAAGCCGATCGTGTGCGCTTTAAACAGATCCTGTACAACCTGCTTAGCAACGCGGTCAAATTCACTCCCAAAGGTGGCCAGATCAGCATCGAATGCGTCGACGATTGGGACTTCGTCCGCGTGTCGGTAGCGGACAGCGGGATCGGCATCCGGCCTGAAGATCAAAAGGTGGTCTTCGAAGAGTTCCGGCAAGTCGAGGGAAATGCTGGCGACACTCAGCAAGGCACAGGATTGGGGCTGGCCATTACGAAACGGCTGGTGGAGCAGCAAGGAGGCCGGATTGGGTTGGAAAGTGAATTGGGAAAAGGCAGCCGGTTCACTTTTACTCTTATTGCCGTGGAGCCGAAATTAGAGGTCCGCCCGGTTGAAGAACCGGCAAAAGCCCCAGTCGCGACGCGCTCAGGCCGTCTTGTCCCGCTGGTGCTGATCGTGGATGACGAAGTCCCGGCCCGTGAGCTTCTGGCTAGCTACCTCGAGCCAGAATGCCGGGTAGCGATGGCCGAGTCCGGCGCCGAAGCTCTCAAAGAAGCTCAACGATTGCGGCCCGATGCCATCACCCTGGATGTGATGATGCCCGGCAGCAATGGCTTCGAGACCCTAGTAGCGTTGCAGAAGACCCCTGAGACGGCTGACATCCCAGTCATCATCCTCTCGATTGTGGATCAAACGCGGGTAGGTTTCGCCTTGGGGGCAGCTGACTATCTCATTAAACCCGTTCGCAAACCAATTCTGCTGCAAACGATTCGCAGGCATGTGCCGTCACCGGCAGACGAGGATTCGTCCATCCTGCTGGTGGACGACGACCCCAGGGCTTTGGAACTGCTACAGGAGGCCTTGCGCTCCGCCGGATACGAGACTCAAGGCGTGCGCAGCGGGACCCGGGCCTTGGAGGTGCTCGCTAACAAAGTTGTGGGCGCGATCCTGCTCGATCTGCTGATGCCGGGTATGGACGGCTTTCAAGTCATTCGCCATGTCCGGCAGGAACCGGCCTTAAAGGATCTACCCATTCTCGTCATGACAGCCAAGCACCTGAGCCCGGATGAGATTGCCGTTCTCAGGCGGGAAACACAGGGGCTCCTACAAAAAGACGGATCCTGGAAACAGCAGCTCATTGCCGAGGTTGACAGAGTAATCCGGGGCCGCAAGCGGGCCAAGTCTGCAGGGCAGTCATGATCAAAGTCCTCATTGCCGAAGACAATGCCGTTAACCGAGAACTTCTCCGCGAGTTGCTGGAAGCGCGCGGATACACAGTATTTGAAGCATGCGATGGTCAAGAGGCGCTTCACATGATTGAACAAGCCCAACCAGAATTGCTGCTGCTGGATATCGGCATGCCCGTGCTGGACGGATTTCAGGTGATACGCAGAATCCGCGGGAATCCTCGCCTGGCGCTACTGCCAGTAGTGGCGGTCACGGCCTATGCCATGCAAGGTGATCGGGAAAAAATCCTTAATTCAGGGTTTGATGGCTATTTGTCGAAACCGCTCAACTCATCCTCCCTCACCGAGGAACTTGATCGCCTCCTCACTAAGGGTAGTCAGCCAACAAACGCAGATCAGGCCCGTAAGGGGCAACCTGGGGAGAAAGGCCGCGCTGCGGGGCCAAGGGGCAGCGGCACCTAATCAATCGACCAACCGCGTCAGGCCTCGACCCTAGCATTCCATGTTTTCCACCTCGGCCATAAATTGGCGAATCGACTGTTGACTTTGCGCACTTACATTCGTGAATTGGATCCCTTGCCGCTTCTCCTTTTCCCACACGACGATACCAGCGGCGTCAATGATCACACCAGAAATGGGTAGTTGAAATGACAATCGGACAAGATCTTTGGGCTTCAAGTCATCCACTTCCACCTGCATTCCTCCTTGGCTGAGATTCCAACTTACCCCGCGGAGTGTTCGGGATCCCACTGTGCATGCGACACCAGCTTGGATTGGGGTGCGCGTATACTTACGTCGATTCTCGATCATGCCGCCACTCACAGTCCGGAACAGGACGCTAAGCTTTTGCCTGTCCACAGGCTTTCGAAGAAAAAAGGTCGCTCCGATCGCAAATGCATCTTGCATGGCTTGTCGGTCATCGCGTCCGGTTACGACGATGATGGGAGTGGATTTGTTCCATGACGACTTGCGGATGAGGCGTGCAAGGTCAAAGCCATTCAGTTTGGGCATTTCCAAGTCCAGGAAGATTCCATCGAACTTCTCCTGATTCACCACTGCGACCGCTTTTTCGCTATCGCTGATAGGGCGAACCTCGGCCTTTAGAGACATGAAGACCTCCGTCATCAGTTCCAAGCATGGGATGTTATCCTCTACGACAAGCAGCTTCAGCGGTGGCATGCATCTGTCCTCTCTTTCACGACCGTTTTTGCGACCGTTCCCTATACTCCGAGTTCGCTGATCGCTTCTGTTCTAGGCGCAACGACCAGTTTCAGTAGCTCCTGCCCGGAAGGCCGACCGGGCTCTCCAATCATTTCCTGTGACGTCAGGCGTCTTGCGGCCGCATCCCAACTTGCCTTACGAATCGGGAACGCTGCATTTTGAATCTTCCTCTGCTCGGCAAGATACGATTCTATAGGTTTAGAGGCACGCATGGCCTGCGACTCCTCTTGCCTGACGGATGTCAGGAATAGACATCCTCGAAGGAAATCATTGCAAGCGATCGTTGGGCTTGAAGTGAACAGAGATGTCGATGGCTCCTGCAAATCACTGAGCGCATAATCCCGCAGATAATTTCTTAGTGACCTTCGGGGCTCTTGGAGAAAATTACGGTTTGACGGGCATGCCCCGGAAATCAACTCCGGCGTCGACTGGCCGAGTGCAAGAATAGAGTCGCCGTCGCGAAGCAATTCATACCTCGCCTAGCTTCTCATCAGATGTCCCTGCAGTCGAGAAATAGGTGCAAAAAGGGCCACAGTGATAAGTGACCTTTTGCAGGTTTTCAACAACTATCCGAATGGACTGTTCAAAATTTACCACTTTTCTTCTTCCGATTGCGTCATTATCAGCAACCGGGAAGGCCCAGAAACCTACTCTCAAACAGATACAGGCAATACTTGTCCGACTTGTGGCGCGGGGCTGGGCGAGAAGTGTGAACTCACTACGGGACAGCCTCGCAAAACTCCGCATCGTGACCGGCGCTGAATCGCCGAGGAATGAGTCTTCGTGCCTAAGTTGCAGCTAAGCTCGTTTCGAAACATCGCACGGCTTGCATGAGCTGCAAATCCACCTCGTCCGCGATGACCACTATGTCCAAAAGCAGTTGGTCTTGATCGAGTTCGCCCTGATGACGATGTAATGTTTGGAATGTGACCACTTGGAATAACCTTGACTCCTCGACCAGCATGGCGGGAGAGTAACCTTGGTCTCGCCGCCTGTGCCCGTGCTCAGTAGCGGAGGTGGACTTGGGTAGATGGGCATCCTTGCCAAGGCGTAGGCGGCAAACGAGGTCACGGAACAGCTTGGGCAAATGAGACGCGCGGTCCTTATCGTTGAGCGGAATGTGGGCGGGTACTGAAAGAAGATTCACCCGCCTCAGCCATTCTTTGACCGTAGACTCGAGTTCTCGCTCTAGTATAGTCGCCACGCTCTTTGGTTTCTTAGTCATCCTGCCTCGGGTGATCCAGTTCGGTCATGGCACACCAAAGCATCGCACAGTCGAGATTCAGGTGGGTGTTCAAAACAGACCACAACCATTATTCCCGCCGCGATCAGCCATCGGGATGAGTCCGGTACCCACCGTGGCTTCGGCCCATAAGAGCCTCCTGTGGGCGGTCGCAAACAGAGGCGGTCACGAGTAGAGCACTCAAACACTCAGGTGAGCTCACTGGCGAAAATGTAACTTCGTCTAAGGCTAAGCAGGTTTCAACCCGGTGCGAGAAGATTATGAGCGATATTGACCATCGCTATTATCGTTTATTTGCTTAAATTTAAGGTTATCTGGCTAGAGCTGCCTCCTCGTGGCCATAGGGATGCTTTCAGTGCGAGCATGACGCCTCGGACGTTGAATCAACTTGTCGCCTTCACCCTTAACCGGCAACCGTACGCACTGCGATTGGCAAGTGTCCGGCAAGTATTGCGTACGGTGGAAGTAACCCCTCTACCGAAGGCGCCGGAGATCGTTCTCGGAGTGGTCAGCTTAGGTGGAGCGGTTATCCCCGTATTAAGCATACGAAGACGGCTTGGACTGCGAGAACGAGAAGCCAGCCTAAGTGACCAGCTAATCGTAGCGGATAGCGGCTGTAGAACCATTGCTCTGCTGGTCGACGCAGTTATTGGAGTCGTCGAGCGGTCCACCGAGGAGATTACGGATGCCGAGAGAATCGTGCCGGGCGCACAATATGTCGAAGGTATAGCTAAGCTTGACAATGACATATTGTTCATTCATAACCTTGATCTCTTTCTCTCACAGCCGGAAGAAAGCCAACTCCACGACGCCTTGGCCAAGCGGCAAGGAGCAGAATGACTGCGAAGGTATCCGAAACACTGCTGGCTGAACTCAGTGAGTTTGTTGGCTCCCGCCTCGGCCTGCACTTTCCCCGAGAGCGTTGGAACGACCTAGAACGTGGTGCCAGCGCGGCATCACAAGAGTGCGCCTTCCGGGACGATGTCGAGCGCTTCATCGGAAGAGTGCTGTCTTCGGCCTTGACGCAGAACGAGTTGGAAACACTCGCGAGCTACTTAACGATTGGTGAGACCTACTTCTTTCGAGAGAAGAGCAGCCTAGAAGCCCTTGAGCAACAAATCTTGCCAGAGTTAGTCCGTGCTCGCCGCTCTTCCGGCAGCCAACTGAGGATCTGGAGTGCCGGCTGCGCCTCGGGTGAGGAGCCTTACACTCTCGCAATCGTTCTCAGCAGAATGATCGCCGACCTGAAGGAATGGAAGATAACAATTCTGGCGACGGACTTGAATACTCGGTCGCTTCACAAAGCTTCTGAAGGGATCTACACAAACTGGTCATTCCGGGACACTCCGCAGTGGGTAAGAAACACATACTTCAAGGCCGCTCCAGGCGGACGTTGGGCCATTTCTTCGGACATCAAGAAGATGGTGACCTTCTCGTATCTGAACCTGGTAGAGGACGTTTATCCGTCGCTCTTGAACGGTACGAACGCGATGGATTTCATCCTCTGCCGGAATGTGCTGATGTACTTCACCCCAGAGGCTATCAAAAGGGTGATCCAGCAATTCCATCGGTCCCTGGCCGACGAGGGTTGGCTGCTGGTAGGCCCAGCTGAAACCTCGCAGACCCTGTTCTCGGAGTTCACCAGCGTCAGTTTTGCTGGAGCACCGCTCTACAAAAAAGGAGCCACCCCGCAGCAGATGGGGACCGCGTCCTTTTCCTGCGCACAGGATGAGGTTCAGCTGGGCGTTCGGGCCGCCGAGAGTGCGATTCAGGAATCGGGATCAGGAGGGGGCTCGGACCCGGAGACCAGCCTTGGTCTGGCGGACAACGATAGGCCTCCAGACACTCCGAAAGCGCCGCTTTTGTATGACCAAGCGCTGGAGCTTTATCAACGAGGCAGCTACGAGGAGGCTGTCGTGATAGGCATCGCGCTTGTAACCCAGAACGCAAATGATGCGCCGGCGATGTTGTTGTTGGCGCGGGTTTATGCCAACCAAGGAAATCTTACAGCGGCACTCACGTGGTGTGAAAAAGCGATCGCGTCCGACAAGATGACTGCGAGCGCTCACTATCTGCGAGCCACGATCTTACAGGAACAAGATTTGCCCGAAGAAGCCATCTGTTCGCTTAGGCGGGCGCTGTACGTCGATCCCCAGTTTACGCTCGGCCATTTTGCCCTGGGGAGTCTTACCTTGCGACAGGGAGATCTCAAGGAATCCGAAAAACATTTCGAGAATGCTCTGTTGCTCCTCGCCAGCTACGGGCCAGAAGAAGCCGTGCCGGAATCCGAGGGCCTTTCCGCTCGCCGGCTGAGAGAGATCGTCACTTTTCAACGTAGTCAGAAAGCTGCAGCAAGCCGTCGCGGCCCAAGGGCGACTCGAACGCCGGGTGGGACAGAGATCACAAGCCCTAGCCGGCAAAGGTCCGCTGATTGAGAAGGAAGGAAGACGCGATGTCCGAGCAAAAGACGGGTTCTCATCCAGGCCGTGGTCAAAACGGCGGAGCCGATTGGTCCGTGTTACATCGCCGCCTAGAGACGTCTCGATCTGCCATGCAGCAACGATTAAGTCCTAGTATCGAAGAAAGAAGGACAATTCTGCGAGCGCGGGCCCGATTTCTGGCTCAGCAACGGAAAGGGGAGAAAGAACTCCCGCAATCGCAACTGGAGGTTGTGGAGTTCCTCCTGGGGCCTGAGCACTACGGTATTGAATTGACGTATATACGCGAGATCCATGCGCTCAACGAGTTTACGCCACTGCCGGGAACACCGGCATTTGTCCTCGGCCTTACCAATGTGCGTGGGCAAATTCTTTCGGTCATCGACATCAAGAAGCTTTTTGATCTTCCCGGGAAAGGGTTGACCGACCTGAACAAGGTTATTGTCGTTCGAACTCATCAAATGGAACTCGGCATTCTCGCCGACGCTGTTCTTGGAGTGCGAGTGATTGGGCTTAACGAGTTGCAAACCTCTCTCCCCACCCTGACCGGTATTCGGGCGGAGTATCTGAAGGGAATCACGAAAGATCCATTGGTGGTTCTCGACGTCGCGACAATCCTTTCGGACGAGAGAATTGTCGTCAACGATGGTGGCAACGGCGCTTCCTAAGTATCACTGTCCCAAAAGGAGAACCCGATGAAATGGTCGATTGGCAACAAGATCGCAAGTGGCTTCGGCCTCGCCCTGGCCGTGCTTCTCGTTATCGGTGCGGTTTCTTTTAACAGCACGGCCAAGCTGATCGACTCAGCGGAGTGGGTCGGGCACACACATGAAGTGCTGAATGACCTCGACGACTTGTTGTCTGGAATGAAGGACGCGGAGACGGGGCAACGCGGCTACGTCATCACTGGCGAGGCCAGCTATCTGGAACCGTATCAGGGCGCGCGCGAGGTCATAGATCAGAAACAGAAATCTCTGCGAGAACTGACGGCCGACAGCCCTATCCAGCAGCAGCGGCTCACCGCCATGGAACCTCTGGTCAACAGCAAGTTTGCCGAACTGCAGGAAACCATCGACCTGAGGAGGACAAAAGGGTTCGAGGCGGCGGAGCATGTGGTCGTTATGGACAAAGGCAAGAATGCAATGGACTCGATCCGAAAGCTGGTTGGTGAAATGCAAGAAGAAGAGACCAGGTTATTGGCCAAGCGGTCCGCGGAGGAGAAAGACCGCGGGCACCGGACCGAGATGACCATTATTCTCGGGAGTCTAGGTGCGTGCGCGCTTATGAGTCTGGTCGGCGTGTTCCTGACGCGAAATATCGCGGTACCGCTCGGCCAACTTTCGGCAGTGGCACAGAAGATCGCCTCCGGGGATTTGTCGGCCCAGGTGATTTCCGATGGCCGGCAAGATGAAGTCGGAGTCTTGGCCGCGACCTTCACGGAGATGACGAATTGGCTCGGGCAAATGACCAGAGTGGCCGGACAAATCTCTGCTGGCGACCTCACCGTGGAGGTGAAACCAAAGTCCGACAAGGATACTCTGGGAAAAGCATTTGCCACCATGCGGGAGAATCTCCGGCGCGTTACCAGGGAGATACAGGAATCGATCAGTGTTCTCTCCTCTTCAGCCCAGCAGATCGTCGCCACTACTACTCAAGTGGCTTCCGCGGCGACTGAGACTGCGACGGCAGTTTCCGAAACTACAACCACAGTCGAAGAAGTAAAGCAAACTGCACAGTTGTCCAGTCAGAAAGCAAAGTATGTGTCCGAGACCGCCCAGAAGGTAGCGCAGGTGTCCCAGGGCGGAAAGAAATCGGCTGCAGAGTCAATCGATGCGATGAAGCAAATTCGCGAGCAAATGGAGTCTATCGCGGAAAGCATTGTGCGCCTGAGCGAACAAAGTCAGGCCATCGGAGAAATCATGCTGACGGTGAACGATCTGGCGGAGCAATCGAACCTGCTAGCGGTTAACGCCTCGATTGAGGCTGCGAAGGCAGGGGAGCAAGGCAAGGGGTTTGCCGTAGTGGCGCAAGAAGTGCGAAATCTCGCCGATCAATCCAAGCAGGCAACCGCCCAGGTCCGGAGCATCCTGGGCGAGATTCAAAAAGCGACAAATGCTGCCGTCATGGTAACCGAACAAGGCAGCAAAGCCGTGGAACTGGGAGTTCAGCAGGCTGCTAGGGCCGGCGAGTCAGTCCAGCAACTGGCGGAGAGCATAGCGGAGGCGGCCCAAGCTGCCGCACAGATTGCCGCCTCAAGTCAGCAGCAAATGGCCGGCATGGACCAGGTGGCCCTGGCGATGGAGAGTATCAAAACGGCGAGCACGCAGAATGTCGCCAGCACGAAACAAACCGAGAGTGCGGCAAAAAACATTGACGAACTAGGACGAAGGCTCAAAGAGTTGGTAGCTGTCTACAAAGTTGGAGAGCAGAGCCTGGCGGCGAAAGCCTCCTGAGCAAATGTCTCGTGACCTTACTGGTTAACGCGACCTGGCGATCGCGGACTACGAGTCTGAGAACGGAAAATGGGACAGAAGGATCAAGAGTTTCTGAAGAGACTCCTCGCGACCTTTCGGGTCGAAGCGGAAGAACATCTCAGCGCCATTTCTTCCGGGCTCATCGAACTAGAAAAAGTGTCCTCGCCTGAAAGGCGGATGGAGCTTATCGAAACCGTTTTCCGGGAGGCGCACAGCTTGAAGGGTGCGGCGCGTTCGGTGAACCTGGCTGGAATCGAAAGCACTTGCCAGTCTCTGGAAGGCCTCTTTGCCAGGTTGAAGGCTCATGAGGTGTCGCTCTCCCCCGAACTCTTCGATCAGCTTCACCACATGGCCGATCGACTGGGCGCTCTCCTTTCAGACTCGGCTTCTGAAGTTGCCAGAAGCGATGGATCCCGCCCTCAAATTCCAGACACTCCCGAAGTCGCCAGGACGCCTCTGTCGCAGTCCGGACCGCAGGGATCGCAACGGATCGAACGGGATAGCTTGTTGACATCGGGGACGGGACCTCGCCTGCCTTCGGAGGGCGTCGCTGATCCACGGCACTTCGCCGACGCGACAGGGTTATCGCCGACACTGAGAGTTCCAATATCGAAGGTTGACTCGCTTCTTCGCCAGGCCGAAGAATTCATCCCGGCCAAAGCGACAGCGGTCCAACGCATCGTGGAGTTGCGCGAGATCGGTGCATCCTTGGTCTCGTGGAAAAAAGAATGGAGGAGGGTGCGCCCCCAGGCGCGGGCCATTCCGAAGTCCCTCAACGGAGGACATCGATCCAACGGAGAGAGTCGCTCGTCGAAGGGGCAAGCCGCTACCCCCTCTCAGATTGCGAAGGTTTTTGCCTTTCTCGAACGAAATGAGAGCTCCCTGCACTGGGTCGAAAATAAGCTCACGGTTCTCGCCCGTCGTCTCGAAAACGACCGCCGAGTCCTTGACCGAAGAGTGGACGATTTCGTCGAAGACATGAAGCACATCGCCACAGTGCCCTTTTCCACGCTCCTCGAATCCTTCCCCAAACTTGTGCGGGAGCTTTGCCGGGACTGCGCTAAGGCCGCGGATTTGACAATCGCGGGCAGTGAGATCGAGGCCGATAGGCGAATTTTGGAGGAGATGAAAGATCCTTTAATGCATCTGGTGAGAAACTGCATCGATCACGGTATCGAGACTCCGAGACAGCGTAAAGCAAGAGGGAAACCACTGCGGGCGACTATCACCATCACTATATCCCCTAAGAGTGCAGGCAAGGTTGAAATCGTCGTCGCGGACGACGGCGCGGGCGTCGACGTTCAGAAGGTACGTGCGGCGGCAGTCAAGCTCGGTGTGGTCTCTCTAGATGATGCTCAGCAAATGGATGAGCAACAAGCAACGCCTCTCATCTTCAAGTCTGGGATCTCTACGAGCCCAATAATCACGGAGGTTTCGGGCCGGGGGCTTGGGCTTGCCATCGTTCAGGAAAAAGCCGAAAAGGTTGGCGGATCGGTTTCCGTTGAAACGCAGCTGGGAATTGGGACCACTTTCCGCCTCCTTCTGCCCCTCACCCTCGCTCGATTTCGAGGAGTCCTGGTTCGCGTGGGCGAAAATCTCTTTGTGCTTCCAACCACGCATGTGCAGAGGGTACTCAGAGTAGGCATGGACGAAATAAGGAGCGCGGAAAACCGGAAGACCATCCAGGTAGATGGGCAGGCAGCTTCCGCGGTCCGGCTCGGCGATGTCTTAGGGATCGTTCAGGGAAATACCGCATCCGATCCGAAGCCCAAGGTGCCCGTGGTTGTTCTTGCCTGGGCTGGCGAGCAGATAGCCTTTCTCGTCGACGAAATCCTGGAGGAGAGAGAAGTCTTGGTTAAAAGCTTGGGGAGGCAGCTGCTGCGGGTGCACAACATAGCCGGCGCCACGCTTCTTGGAACCGGCAAGGTGCTGCCGGTACTCAACGTCGCGGACCTAATGCGGTCCGCAATCAGCATGACTCCCGGGACTGCGATTCATGAGGCAGAAGAGCTGCCGAAGTCGATCCTGGTAGCGGAAGACTCAATCACTGCCCGAACTCTCCTGAAAAATATACTGGAGTCCGCCGGGTACAGGGTGAAGACGGCTATTGACGGGGCCGAGGCCCTACGCGTACTCGCGGGTGAGAGTTTTGACTTGGTGGTGTCAGACGTCGAGATGCCCAGGATGAGCGGTTTTGATCTCACCGCCAAGATCCGTGCCGATAAAAGGCTCAGTTCGTTGCCGGTTGTGCTCGTAACGGCGTTGGATTCCCGTCAAGACAGGGAGCGCGGCGTCGATGTAGGAGCCAATGCTTACCTTGTGAAGAGCAGTTTCGATCAGGGCAACTTGTTGGAGGTTGTGCGCAGACTGATCTAAAGAAAGCTGATCGGAGCTGTGGTCAGGAGCGAAGGATGGTTAGAGTTTTGGTCGTTGAGGATTCACTGGTAGTGCGGGAGCTCTTGCTCCATATTCTCGGCTCTGATCCGGAGATCGAGGTCGTCGGAACGGCGGAAACCGGAGAAGAAGCGCTCGCAGCGGTGGAACGGATCAGGCCGGACATAATCACCATGGACGTGCACATGCCGAAGATGAACGGCTTCGACACGACTCGTCGGATCATGGAGACCCATCCCACACCGATTATCATCGTGAGCGGAACGCTAGACGTGGCAGAAACGGCCAGCGTCTTTCGAGCGATCGAGGCAGGTGCTCTCGCCGTGTTGCCGAGACCTTCTGGCATTGGCCATCCGGAACATGAACAGAGTGCAGCGGACTTTGTGCAGACCGTAAAGCTCATGTCGGAGGTGAAGGTAGTGAGGCGGTGGCCGCAACTTCGAGCGGGAAGGACTCCTCCCGCGGCTTTGCCGTCCGCCGAAATCCAGCGTCGGACTGCACCGACCGAGATTCGGCTGATTGCGATCGGGGCGTCAACCGGTGGCCCTCCCGCACTGCGAATGATTCTGTCTGGGTTACCCAAGGACTTTCCTATTCCGATCTTGATCGTGCAGCACATCGCGGCTGGTTTTACTCAGGGCTTTGTGGAGTGGTTGGCGCAATCGTCGAATCTCCCTGTCCAGTTGCCCGTGCATGGGCAACAAGTTGTTCGGGGACGGGTGTACGTCGCTCCCGACGGATTTCATATGACGGTTGCTAGCGATGGACGCATTTGGCTCAACACCGATGAGCCGGAGAATGGCCTGCGTCCCTCCGTTTCCTGTCTGTTTCGCTCTGTTGCTAAGGCGTATGGCCAGAGCGCGATCGGTGTGCTACTCACCGGCATGGGAAAAGACGGAGCATGGGAATTGAAGTTGATGAAGGAGCAGGGTGCGGTGACTATTGCGCAGGACAAAGAGACCTCCGTGGTACACGGCATGCCGGGCGAGGCGATACGGCTGGGTGGGGCAACTTACGTCCTTCCTGGGGAGAAGATTTCGATGATGCTGACAAGTTTAGTCGCCAGAGTATGCGGCCAGCGGCGCACGGAGAGCGTCCGCGTATGAAACGATATCGAGGGGCCGCTTCTCCGGCAGAGCCCGTGCGAGGTCAGATCAGCTATGGACGACCGTAGGACAAACGTCAGCAACGGCATCGAGATACTGATAGCAGAAGACAGCCCGACCCAGGCCGAGCAATTGAAACATTATCTGAGCGCCAGGGGATATTCCGTGAGCATGGCTGGCGACGGAAAGCAAGCACTCGCTGCGGTGCTGGAAAACAAGCCTGCCATGCTCATCACGGACATCCTGATGCCGGAAATGGACGGTTACACGCTCTGCAACAAGATCAAGTCTTCAAAAACGCTCAAAGACATTCCAGTCGTCCTGCTAACCTCCTTGTCCCGACCGCAAGACATCCTGAAAGGCCTGGAGTGCGGTGCGGATAGTTTCATCCGGAAGCCCTACGACCACAAATACTTGGTCTCGCGAGTCGAATATATCCTGGCAAATCAAGAGCTGCGGAAAACAGAACGATTTCAAGCAGGCGTGCAATTGCAATTTGGCGGACAAGCACACTTAATCACGGCAGAGAAACAACAGATCCTGGACTTGCTGATCTCAACGTATGAAGGCGCTGTTCAGATCAATGAGGAACTGGAGACAAAGCAACGGGAACTCGCCCGCGAGCGCGACCTCCTACACACTTTAATGGATAACGTTCCCGATTTTATTTCCTTCAAGGACACCGCCGGCCGCTTTACCACGATCAACCGAGCGCTGGCGCGTGCGCTAGGGATTTCGAGACCCGAGGACGCACTGGGAGAGACTGATTTTGACTATTTTGCCGAAGGGTTTGCGCAACAGACTCTGGCCGACGAACAGGAGGTTCTCCGAACTGGTCAACCGCTGGTGGGCAAGGTCGAAGAGATCCACCTTCGCAACAAGTCGCCGGTCTGGATTTCCACCACGAAAATGGTGGTTCGCGATTGGGATGGAAAGATCATTGGCACGTTCGGTGTCAGCCGGGACATCACTGAGTCCAAGCGCGCCCAGCAGGACCTCCAGCTGGCGAAGCAGAACCTAGAAAGCAGAGTGGCAGAGCGTACCTCGGAACTGGCTCAGGCCAATGAGCAACTGCAAATTGAATTGGCCGAGCGCAAGCGCGCTGAAGAAGAGGTCAGGAAACTCAACGAGGATCTGGAGCGTCGTGTGGCGGAACGCACTGTCAAACTCGTAGCCGCTAATCACGAACTGGATGCGTTTTCCTACTCAGTTTCGCATGACCTTCGAACGCCTTTACGTCATATCAGTGGTTTTACTCGCGCGTTAGTGGCGAAACACAATTCGCAGTTGGAGCCCGAGGCCCAGGAACTGTTGAAACTCATTCAAGATGGTTCGCAGAAAATGGACCTTATGATAGGGGACCTGCTGAACTTGGCCCGTTTGGATCGCCGCGAGGCTGTTTCGAAGATGACGCCATTGAATTCGCTCGTAGAGGACGTTCTCCAGGACCTTAAATCTGAAATCGATGGACGAAAAATCGATTGGCATATTGGTTCGCTGCCCGCTGTCAATTGCGACCCAGGGTTGCTGCAACAGGCTTTCGCGAACCTTCTGTCCAATGCCGTCAAATATACCCGGCGCCGAGAGCGCGCCGTGATCGAAGTCGACCAGATGACGATCGACGGTGAGGCCGTGATCTATGTTCGCGATAACGGTGCCGGATTCGACTCAAAGTACGCGGGCAAGCTTTTCGGAGCATTTCAGCGGCTTCACACTGCTGAAGAATTTGAAGGCACCGGCGTCGGGCTGGCGACTGTTCAACGCATTATCCGCAAGCACGGAGGACGAATTTGGGCCGAGGCAGAGAGCGAGAAAGGCGCTACTTTTTATTTCACTCTAAGCGAAAAACCATGACCAAAAGGACGCCGGGTATCCGCTGTGGGGCTAGCCCTCGTCCAATTCATTTCGCGATGCAGCTTGTGAACGCATTGGCCACGATTGGCCAATGGTTGGGGCACTCCAGTGGCTTGATCCGGGGGATGACCGATGGGGGTGCGGCGTTCGATCTGCTGAAGCCCTACGACGCCGCCATTATTAGGGTTCTGCACGACAATCTGTAAAAGTGCGCATTCTACGCGGCTTTCTGAAAAGCAACAAATTCGGTCTTTGTGGCAGCCAAGCGTTGCGCTTTCAACAGCAAATAGTTCAGATCCCGGTAACCACGT